>Ga0209404_10002007_pt1 | contig 12991 bp, 9 predicted proteins | sample TroAtlMetagenome_2_FD_187447 | JGI IMG/M metagenome (GOLD analysis project Ga0209404, IMG submission 187447) | Marine eukaryotic phytoplankton communities from Atlantic Ocean - Tropical Atlantic ANT8 Metagenome (SPAdes) (version 2) | ecosystem: Environmental > Aquatic > Marine > Oceanic | place...
TTATACAAAGATCCCCCACGCCCTTTTTTAGAGCTCCTAGAACCTCGTTTCTTCGGCTGACAGGGCGTATGAATCCTGGGTTTTTCTCTATCCAATCAATCAGCTTCGGCGCGTACTTGCTCATCTTGAAGAAGTAGTTTGTCTCCTCAATCAGCTCCACGGGCTGACCGCTGGCTGGGCACTTTCCGTCTACAAGGTCTTTTTCGGTCCAGAATCGCTCCTCAGAAGTTGAATACCAGCCTTCATAAGAGTCTTGGTAGATATCGCCCTGTTCCTTCAGTTTGGTAAGGATTGACTGAACCACATCGACGTGTCGCTTCTCTGTGGTTCTGATGAAGTCATTGTTTGTTATCTTTAGTCTTTCCCAGAGCTCTCTATATGGCTTGGACAATTCATCAACGTGCTGCTGCGGGGTTACGCCTCGTTTTTCTGCCGCCCTAAACACTTTTTGTCCGTGCTCATCTGTCCCCGTAAGGAAATAGACATCGTTTCCGCAGAGCCTCTTGTATCTACTGATAACGTCGGCAGCTACAGTAGTGTATGCGTGACCTAAATGAGGTGCGTCGTTAACGTAATAGATAGGTGTCGTTATGTAGAAGGCGTTAGAATTGGACATAGCCGCTCCGAAGTTTCACTCACCAAATATCTAAAAAGATCTTTGCTACGAGTATGGCGTCAACTACCCCGTTTACGGGTAGTTAGGCAATAGGGCTTTTTAGGTATCTCTGCTCGTTGTGCAAAAATTTGAGGTAAAGAATCATCTCTGATGGATTGTTCTCGCGCTTTGAGATAATCGTCGTCAATGACACGTGGACTAGGATATTCAAACACCCCCTTTAACCCAGCCCGACCTGGGCGACTCTGCAGAGGTCGTGAGACCTGGTCGAAGTCTTGGGAGGAGGAGGAGACCGTTGAGCTTTACAGGTTTGTAGTGAGCGGTGCAGAGTTCTCCGACGACTCTGCAAGGGACGCTACAAGAGGTCTCAACGTGGTAGGTGTTGACGCAGGAGTTTTGCTCTCTGCGTTGTTCCCAGACGCTACTATGGTTGGCTTCAAAGAGGACGGTGAGTTGAACTCACGACCTGAATTTGTAGAAGAGTATGAGGAATATTGGGCTAACCATTGCGGTGGTCGCCGCATGGATCCATCGGTAAGGTGGAGGGCTGTATTTGATGATCCTAAGGATATAGGTCGACTTGTCGCGAGTGGATCTGTAGATGGTTTTTTGATCGGTGTAAAGTGGCCACTTGCCGAGGAGGCTGAGGAATCACTATTTTTGCTAACTCGGTTTGCTGACGACACTAAGTACCCCATTGAGCGGTTTCAACCGATGGCTATTGACGCAGTGTTGAAGCACTGCGAAGCTCTTGTCTGTGTTCATCAAGACAAGCATGGCCCTGCTATAGCGGTCTACACTTCATCGCCTCAAAACTTATCGGCGGCGGCTGTTTCCGTTGCAGAGGCTGCAAACTGCCTACCCGTTCCTTTTGCTATCCCGCCTATGTTAGCGAGATGGGACCGAGCTATTTATGAACTTCGCCTGTCATGGGATGCAGAGACACAGGGTGATTTTCCAGTTGAGCCCGCAGCAGAAGCATCTAGGTGGGGCGGTAAGCGAAATAAGACACCCCCAGAGCCAGTTAAGGTTCAAGAGGAATAGGGGCAAAAAGAAGAGCGGGCGCCCTCACTCCGTCGAGGGCGCCCGAGACTCCTGTATGGGGCTGGGCAAGCTCTACTTCGACAATGCATGGCGAAGTCCATAATAAAGGAATCATTTTGTAGAAACCACCGCTTTACGCGGTCGCGATCTCTGAATGATTTATCGTTAGCTTTTGGTAATGCTTTAGCTTTTCTTTGAGTTAGGATGGCAATTTACTGTTACCAAGGTTGGTCTGTAGGAGAATTTAGATGATTCGTTTATTTTTAGTAGGACTATGTCCTTCGATGTTTTTGTTGGGTTGTGATCAGTCACCAGAAGGGTTGCGCTTGACACCCGAAGGTACTGGCCCAGTTGTAATTGTAGATTGGGACGCAGAGCCGCTTCCTGAGATACCTTTCCCTAACGATTTAGCTACTCGAGCTGATCCAACATCAGTGACAGGGTTGCGCCTAAATTTCTCGGAAGAGGCAGCCACGCAGACTGAAAGAGATGCTCGCACGAAGCTGAATGAGCTTGTGGGGTTTGGAATATACGCACCGTTGTCCCTATCATTTGAGGCCCCTCTTGACTTAGACAACGTCATAGCGAGGCATCAGGATGATAACGATCAGTCTGATGATGCCTTCTATGTAATAGATGTCACCGAGGGGTCACCAACCTTTATGCAGGCTGTTGCGCTCGACGTTGGCCATGGTCGTTACCCAATGGATCTCAAAGATAGAGATAAGTACTTTGAGAACGATGTGATGTGGGATCAACCAAGTCTGATTTTTGATACGCGAGATGAAGATCTCAACGGTAACGGGGTCTTGGATTTCGGAGAGGACACAGATGGTGATGGTTACCTAGATGTCCCAAACGTATATCCAGAAGGAGGGGATCCTCTCGAAGATCTGCTTACTTGGTATGAGCTTCTAACTGACACTTTAATATTCCGGCCTGTCGTGCCTCTGCGTGAGGAGACAACATATGCTGTTGTGATTACCGATAGGCTAATCGGTGTCGATGGCGAGCCGATTCAGTCTCCTTGGGAGTACATCAATCATACCCGACAGACAGAAGCGCTCGCACCGATCGAGGATGCCATATCCGAATTTGGCCTCAATCTAGACAACGTAGCGTTTTCGTGGAGCTTTACAACGGGTAGAGTGACCGGTGACCTAGTTGACATTCGTCGAGGGCTAGACGGGGAAGGGCCTTGGCCTTTTCTAGGGGATGACTACCCCAGCGGTGTTTTGGAGGCCATCTCTATTCATGACATTGCAAGCCTAGAGAATCAGTATGTATTGCCAATTGAGCGAATCATAGATGTTTTAGTTACACTCAATTTCTTCCCGTCTTCAAGCGAGGATATGCTCGTTGGTGGTTATGAATCTTGGGTAGAGAATCTAGTGGGCGGAAGCTTCGAGACCATCAACTTTTTAGCCGACAGAGACGACGATGGTTTTGACATGGCCGACGAGTGGTGGCAGGTAGATCCAGTAGCTGGAACGGTAAGCGCCGAGCCAGAGAGGATCGCGTTTACCTGTGTCGTCCCAAAGGAAAAGGATGGGTACGCTCAGCCTTTTCCTGTCGCGCTTTTTGGTCACGGGTATAAATCTTCTAGGTTTGACTTTTTGGCATTCTCCCAAGCTATCGCCCAGGTGGGAGTTGCTGCTTGCGCGATAGACTACCCAGGTCATGGACCTTCGGTAGATCCAGATGATATGGAGCTAATAAATGAGCTATTGCCGCCAGCAGGGCTTTATCCGTTCTTTACGCACCTATTGGACTCAAGATACGCCGATTTAAATAACGATGGACAGAATGAGTCAGGCGGCGATCAATGGATAGCAGATCCATTTCATACACGGGATATGGTACGCCAAGCAGTGGTTGACTGGATGATGTTACACAGGAGCATTTCACTTTGTGGTGAGACCACCATGGCCATGGGCGAAGAAGAGGTCCTCTCTTGTGATTGGGATGGTAACGGTGTCCCCGACATAGGTGGTCCTGGCTACGATGCATTTGCGGCTGGAGGCTCTTTAGGGGGAATTAACACTGCGATTTTCGCAGCAGTTGAGCCAGATCTGTCCGCCTCTGCATCTATTGTACCTGGTGGTGGATTGATGGATGTTGGAGGTAGATCACCGCTACCAGGTGTTGTGGAAGCTGTTCATGGTAGGTTGATGTCACCTATGATTATCGGTATCCCCGACGATACAGGTTTGAGGGTTGTCCAGTTAGTAAACAGTGTAACTAAGATGGTTGAAATTCCAGTTGGTCGACTGGACACAGTACCCATTGGTGGTCGAGTGGTCGTAGAAAACCTCGACAACGGAGAGGTTCGGGAGATCGCGGTCCCAGATGATGGCTCGTTCAGGGTTGGGATAGCTGCTGATGCCGCAGACTATTTTGAGAAGCGAGAGTTATCAGGTATGCCTCTAGATGGTCCTGTTGACGAAGAGGTCTACATTGCGGATAACAGCGAAGACTACGGTGATCGTTTAGCCATCTATGTCTACGATGCTGAAGGTGAAGAGATAGCGCTATTCGACACGTTTCTTGAGGATGTAGTCGTTGAAGGCGTCACATTTACAGGTGGCTCTACATTAGTTGCTGGTTCTCATGGTCTCGGTCATATTCGAGCCACACCCGAATATCGCCGCCTTGTTATGATTACAGCAATGGCTACGGAGCCTGGAGATCCGATCTCTTACATGCCTCATTTGGTGGAGGAGCCATTTGAGGAGCTCGGTGGGGAGCCGATAAACCACCTCATTATGCCCTGTCCTGGTGACATGATTGTTCCTGTTGCAACAGGTATAGCTATGGCTAGAGCTGCTGGGTATATCGAAACGGAGGAGGTAGACGAGAGGTACGGAATGACCGTTGACCGCTGGCTGATAGAGCGCTTCGTGGTGAATGGTATCGCGAAGCACGGCCCTTATGCTCAGCAAGACGGTACCCCTATGTTGTTTGATGCTGATGACCTCGACAACGGTACAGATGACTTTGATGCCCCGTCGGACGCACCGCTTAGGATAACCCATGAGACATCATCTGGGATGGTAGGTCTTAGGCTTCCATATGTTAAGCCAGATGGTCAACATGGGTTCTCAACACCCAATCCTGGTCTGGGCTTCGATATAAACAGCTTCGCGATCAACCAGATCGCTAGGTATTTTCAGACCCGTGGCCAGGAATTGATAGACGAGCCTTGTTTGGCCACCTGGGACTGTGAATTTATGAGGGAGATGGACCAATGATTAGTACTAAAGTTATCTGTTCATTCCTCAGTACACTGGCGCTATCCCAAGTGGCGGTAGCTGGTGAGAGCGCAGTCGAGGTTAGGACCATAGGGAGCGAGCTTACAGACTTTGCAATAGATGCTCACGGAAATAACCTCAACCACTCCCGATGGGTCGACTCTAGAGTAAGAGTTAGTTCAGAGTTTGAACTGCTTGGAGCCAGCGCTGTCGCAGAGTTCGATATTCTATCAGGTCAGCTTGCTGGTGATGAGTGGCTCCACGGAGAAGGCGACGAACGCCGAAGGTCAGCCATATCATTACAAGGTGTGTTACCGAGAAAGCTAGCTATTTCTGGAGTCTCTGGAGTCGGGTCATGGCAGGTGGGTCTTGTCACATCCGACTGGGGGCTTGGTATGGTCGCAAATGACGGTACACGCGATAATTGGTTTGGGTACAGTGAGTTTGGAGACCGTGTAATAAGGCTACGCCTGACTTCAACACCCTTTGGTAGTGGTAGGGAGGCCGAACTTCCCCTATACGTAACAGCAGCTGTGGATCAGGTCCTTAGTGATGATATGGCAGATCTTCTAGGGGATGGCTCTTCAGCAACACAGGTTCTGGGCTCAGCTTTATGGAAGAATAGTGATAAGGCCGTGGGAATTTATGCTGTTATGCGCCACCAAGTAGAGCTATCTGAACAGCGAGCAACAGACGCAGGAATGATAGACTTTTTCTTCGACTTACCAATAGTGAATCTGGGAAGCCTAGATCTTCGACTTTCAGGCGAGGGCGCCGTTATCGGTGGTCAAACAGACAGAGCCACAACCTATTCTTCAAGAGACATGGTGCAGGTACTGTCTGGTGGAGGAGTGGGTCGCCTTGAGTTAGTTGCTCCAGACGACAGGCTGACTCTAAGAGCCCAAGCAGGCTGGGCTTCTGGTGACTCTAATCCCGACGACGGAACCACCTCCGATTTCTCATTTGATAGGGACTTTGAGGTAGGTGCGGTCCTGTTTGATCAGTTTATGGCAGGTGTTGAGGTTGGCACTTTTGGGTTGTTGAGTGACCCGCAGTATTCAGGGTCACCTCCTGACGGCGTAGAAACGGTGACAACAGAGGGTGCCTTTAGGCGAGCTAGGTTCGAGCAGTTAGCCATAAAGGCCAAGCCATTTGAGTCAAATCAGAACTTAGAGGTTAGAACTGGTGTTACTCGAGCGACAGCTACCGCCCCAATATCTCAGCCGTTCTATAGCTTTCGTGCTGGCGGCACCCCCATGACTCACCACAACGAGGTCTCCACAGGCGACGCTCTAGGTGTAGAGCTTGATTGGGCCCTGTCTTATGAAGTCTCAGGAGGCGCTATTGGTCTAGAACAGATGGAGGTTGACCTCGAGGTTCAAGGGGGGCACCTGTTCTTGTCGGATGATCTAGCAGGGAATGGTGAGCCTAGAATTGATCTGTATACTGTCTCCGTAACGGCTGGATTCTAGTTGGAGAGTGGTGCTTGTTAGTGAAGCAAATTCAAGACTGGCTACTGTCTAAGGGCAGAGGGTACGCGACAGTAGTAGAGCTGCTAAACGGCCTCTGTGTTGAATTAAACAGAGCAGAACTTTCACTCTTTAGGGTTAATCTCCTACTTCCGACTCTTCATTCTGAAAGAGTATCATCAGTCTACGTATGGAAGGCGGGCGGTTCAGGGTTTGTCGCACCACCTAAGACCGACAAGATTTTGTCTGAGGAGGTGTATAGGTTCGACAACAACCATGTTTTTGTCTACGAAACGGGACACGGCCACATGTCAGAAGATGTGTTCCAAAATAGCCCTTTTTACCTATTGCAGGCAGGGTGGAGTGAGGTCCGCTGTCGGCTTCATGGTTCAACACCTGAGCCAAGTTTTCCAATATTAGATGACCTTAAGTCTATGGGTGCTACCGACTATATTGCTGTATCACTGGAGATGGTGCACGCAGATGACTCATTTATTAGCTTTTCAACATCATCAAGCACAGGCTTTTCAGAGAGAGACATTGAAGACATTCGATCAATAAGATCGATACTGGCCCAGTCAATAGAAGTTCATTCTACCAGAATCAGTATGGAGAGTGTTCTCGCCACATATTTAGGTCCAAGGTCAGCTCAAGCTGTCCTAAAGAGCAACCTTAGAAGGGGTGATATTCACACCTTAGAAGCGGTGGTTGGCTTTGTTGATATTAGAGGGTTTACCGAATCAGGGGGGCTTGTTGGTAATTCTGGCCTTGTTCGCCGTGCCAACCACTTCTATCAGTGCCTTTATGACTCAATAACCCCCAACGGTGGAGAGATATCAAAATTTATTGGTGACGGAGCACTAGTTCTTTTCTATGTCGATGGCGATCCAGCTGAGGCCAGCGCCAGAGCGCTGTTGTCTCTGCAGAAGCTGGAGGGATTGATTGACGCCTTGAATGAATCTGATCAACTTGAGCATGACTTAGGTTTCGGTGTGGCACTGCATTTAGGGGCGGTTGAACAGGGTAATATTGGTGCGGCGTCGCGTTTGGATTTTACCGTAATCGGTTCAACGGTCAATTTGGCCTCAAGGTTTGAGGGGCTTTCAAAGCGGTTAGGCCGAAGAATCGTGGTTACTCAGGCGGTAGCAAACTGTACGCCAGAACGGTTTGAACATTTGGGAGATCATGTCGTGAGAGGTGTTGATGGCGAGCAGGCAGTCTACGGTCTGGCTGAAGATAAAGTGTCGCCGATAACGCCGACTCGGGGGCAGGAGGATGGCTGGAGAGGATCTGAGCGTCGAACATTAACAAACAGTTTGGAATAAATCTTTCCAAGACGCGTATAAAGGAACTAGATAAGAATGACAATATGGAGTTCGTCAATGATATTCAGTAAATTACTTAGACCAGTCTCTCTTTTCGGGCTGATTGTATGCTCTTTAGGCCTGGGGGTTTCCTCTTCATCTATGGCGTCAGATCCAAATATTCCTCATGAGCATCAGGGTATACTCCCATCCTATTCTGGCGCTCCACCTGATGTGGATATATCGCGCCAAGAGATGGTACAATTAATGAATGGTGAAACTGTAATGAAGCAGGTTGACCAAGGTGAGGGAGGGCAGGGCGTAGCCATTTTTTGGGTTCACGCCACTCCAGATGTTGTAATGGACGTTGTTCTCGATTTTAATCAGTACCCAAACTGGATTGATTCTATGAATGAGACAGAGGGTTACACAGGGCCTAACTGTTCACCATGTGTCCGCATGAAGACAAGTGTTCTTGGATTCGGTGTAGAGTGGTACAGTCGCCACCAACATAGCCGTGACGATGGATGGATCACCTGGACTTTGGATTACTCTAGGAATTCTGATTTAGACGACTCAGTAGGTTTCTGGAAGTTCACTCCAACCCGTAGAGAAGGTTGGACTCAAGTCCTTTACTCTATAGATGTAAGGCTTAAGGGCTGGGTTCCAGGCATATTACGCAGAATGCTGGTAAACAGTGGCCTTGAGGAGGCTACAATCTGGGTAAAAGATCAATCGGAAGCAAGGGCTGGAAACTAGACGGCGGGGTGGCGACTTATTGGCTCAACGCGCTCACAGGACCGTAGATCTAGCACGTACCTGACCATATCTTTCCCATAGAATCTAAAGACCTCTTGGCGTTCAAAACCCCAAGAGGTGAGCTGTCTGTTGGCCCCTTTGTTATCGACCTCAGTTGTCACCTTAACAAGCTTGTGACCACGAGCTAACAGATCGTCAAAGAGCACCTTGTTGATATGACCAGATACCCGCAAACCTCTTAGCTCTGGCTCAAATGAGCAAAACAAGGACTCTCCTGGGATATTCTGACCCTCAGTGTTTGACCTAGATGAATATCGTCCAGTCTCGAACAGCCTTGAGCACAGGGAAGGCGACAATGCAAGCTTGGGTGCCGCCGAAATGGCGAGAATAGGCCACCGGCTTTTGAAGAGGGCTGACATCATTTTACTGGTGTTAGTAGACCCCCCTATAAACCCCCTTATTCGAGAGCTTTTGTCTAAATTTAGCTCTTCGTAAACAAACCCTAAAAAGTATGGCGAATCGACTAAACCCTTATAGATCTCCGTTAAGAATCTGTGTCCAAGTTTGGCCCAAAGAGAGTCACCCATGGCCGCCACATGTAGATTTGCCACCTGTGAGCAGTCTCGGTTCTGCATAGCCCTAATGTTATCCATCACGTCTGGATTCACCTCAAAGGGAGATAGCTTGGTCTGTTTTGAGGTCATATTAGGCTCTGTAATTAAACATCGTTGGTTTCTTTTCTGATCGTCTCCAGAAATGCAGTCTGGGAAATACTGCGATGCTGGGCTGCGAGGAAGTGCCCAACGGCATCTTCCCATGAGTCGGTAAAGCTCTCATTAAGCAGCCTTCGAGTCAGCGTTACAGCAACTGAATGATTTGGTCCAAGTGCATTTAAGGCCCAGGCTGTCCCAGAATCACTACTGTCGGCGATATGGTCCATAATGCCAAGCTGCCTAGCCTCTTCCGCTGCTACTTTTGCACATGTGATTATAATCCTCTTTGCGTGCCCCAACCCTACGTATTTTGCGAGTCGGAAAGAGGCCATGCCAGGGATGAAGCCCAAATGCGCCTCTGGTAATTGGAGTGTAGAGCTCGAGGTGCATATCCTTAGGTCGCATACAAGAGCCATCTGGAATCCACCGCCATAGGCGGCACCGTCAATCACTGCGACAGTAGTCATGGGTAAATTCTCAAGCCGTCTACAGATCTTTTCCCACTTGTTGAAGCCGTGGATGTCCATAGGTTTATCTGGGTGGAAGTCTCGGAAGTCTACCCCCTCTGAGAAGCAGCCCCCAGCTCCTTTGATAATTACTGTTTTAGCTGTTGATTCATCTTCTAGATGGTCGCAAACTGATGTTAGCTCTAGTATCATTTTGGTGTTGATGAAGTTTCCAGACCCATTGTCCAGCGTTATGGTAGCAACTTCGCCGTCTTCCGTAAGTTTTAGAGTCTCAAAGACCATTGTTTGCTCCTGTTTTCAGATGCCTGTCTTACCATTGTATTAGGGCTGTTTCGATTGTAGATCCAGGCCCCATTGTCATCATTACACCATAGTCGCCACCCTTTATCGACCCCTCCTTTATTAATCTCTCGTAAGAGAACAAGACGGAGGCAGATGAAATATTACCGTAGTCCCTGAGGACAGAGACTGTATGTCTTACATCGTGGGTAGTTAGGCCAATGTTATATTTTATTGCGTCTATTACCTTTTTCCCACCCGAATGAACTAGCCAATGTTTTATGTGGCGAGGCTTTAGATTGTTAGCTGAAAGTAGTCGTGTGACTGGTGCTTCTGCGTTGGCCCCCACCACATATGGGATATCTCTATCTAAAAAGAAGCTCCATTTACCGTGTGACATATCCCAGTCGAAACGCATGGCATCAAAAGCTGTTGGTATTAGGTGAGAGTTGAAGTCTATTAATTTTGGCAGTAGCTGATCTGATTTGTCAGAGGCTTCTTCACCAGATCGAACGACTATTGCAGCAGAGCCATCTCCGAATAGTGAGTTAACAATAGCTGTCCTAAGTGTGTGGTCAAACACATAGGCCGCTGAGTTCACCTCGATACATGCCATCACAGCGTTCTTGTTCGGGTTGCTTCTAGCCCAGCTTGCTACGGGGTTGAGTCCATTAAGCGCGGCATTACAGCCCATGCCCACGATATCTGACCTAGAACAGTCCTCCCTGAGGCCCATCTCTTTTATGAGAAGTGCGCTAACCCCAGGACATAGGAACCCGCTGGTGGTGATACAGCAGAGGTAGTCTATTTCCTTTCTTGATATCCCAGCCTTCTCGATTGCTAGGTCAATAGCTCGGACTCCCATGTCGAGGGTTCCGCTCACTTGCTTAGCTATTAACTGTTCTCGGTTCTCGTTGGGGACGCCACCGCCATCGACCTCGTCTATGTATAGGTGCCGCGACTGTATGTGTTTTGAGTTGAATAGAGAGGCTATTCTTTGATCAGTCACGCCAAAACGTTTGGGCATTGACCTTTGCTCAAACCTGTTTGGTGGTGTGGCGGTGCCAACAGAGATTATTTTAGGGAGCCAGTGCATTTATTTCGTTCCAACCTGTCGTGGAGTATAGCCTTAGTGGTATCATCATGCTCAACGATGGAATCGATATTCACTGAAAAGGGCTAATAATGGGAGAAACCCCAGAAAATAGCAGCGACTCTTTCGAGGGGTCTGAGACGGCGCGTATGGTCGGTGAGGTTGAAGAGGCAGATTCATTAGAGGAGGTGAAAGAGGGGGACGAACTCGCCGATCTAGAGGAATTAATTGTTCAGGGTGGAACGAAGGCGGGCCTAGCCATGGGGGCGTCTGACCAAGCTGTTGCAGCAAATACAGCGCTGATATCTCTGGACAGAGCGGCACGCTCCTTTACCCTATACGACCCTACTAACAGTGCAGTAGCCTCATTTTTGGAGTCAATAGAGGTTGGGTTTCGGGATTATTTGGCATCATACGGCGCTATGAATTTACAGGTATTACCCTTTGAATTGAGAGTAGATGAAGAGGTTGTTTATGAGCAGACAGATCGTGAGCAGTCCCTTGCTTTCAAGCTGTTTAGGGATGGTGTTAGGAGGCTAGTTATCGCAAAGGGGGTCGAGTGGAGTGAATTGCTAAGGCTCTTGGAGATTCTGTCTGTTCGATATTCTGGTGTACGAGTAAACGAAGATGATGTTGTCACTCTTTTATGGAAGGCGGGTTTCAAAGCTATTGAGGTTGATGCTGTAGAGGGCTTTGTTGCGGATGATGAGGAGGTTGTCACTGAAGAGGGGATGAGTGAAGAGGAGCTCGCCGAAGCTCTGAATCAACTTTTGGAGTCAGAGCTAGACTGGCAAGAGGAGGACTCTAATCAGGTTACAGATGAAGACGATGAGGCTCTTTTACAGGAGCTTCTAAAGGTCGACCTTGACAGCCCTCTAACTGAGCTGCCAGCACCAGCAGTAGTGGAGTATCAATTTGTAGACGATGATGACCTAGAGGAGCTTCTACTTGAGGACGGAGGCAGCGGCTTGGGTCAGGATTGCCTGAACCTTGTGTCGTCATTGCTGGAGTTAGATCTTTACGGCGATGGCCATGTATCACCAGATGAGTTTATGCCTCTAATTTTGGAGGTCAGAGATTTCTGTCTTACACAAGGCCAGTTGACCAACCTAATCAAACTCTTAGAGCTACTCACAGACTATGCTTTTGAGATGGATGAAGACCACGTAATCCACGCGGTCCTTCAGAAGTTCGCCAACGCTTTCGCTCTTGGGAGGCTGGTTAGATCATTACCCTCTTCGGCACAGCACCCACCGCCAACCTTTTACACCCTCTTGAGTCTGCTTCCTGGTGAACACGTCTCAGTCTTATTGTCGCTACTGGGTGAGATAAGGACTGCTCACGCTAGGCGTATCCTGCGTCAGCTATTGGAGCACTTTGGTGTCGACAGTGCGGAGCTAATTGTTGAGTCAATGAGGGGGGCGACAGGTCCAGTTGCTGCCGACTTACTAAGAGTTCTAGAGGCCGTCGATAACGACCGAGCTATGCAGATGTTGTCCGAGTTAGCCAGCAGTGAGGATAACGAAGTACGTCTACAGTGTTTTCATATGATGGAGGCGCAAATCAATAGGCCAGAGGTTCGCCCTGTAGTGCATCAAGCATTGAATTTTAAGGATGAGATTTTTCGAGTTCGTGCTCTTGAGTTGTTGTGTTCTAGAGGTGATCGAAGAGACTTCCCATACCTTTTGAGGCATATTCTTGGTCACGCCTTAAACTTGTCAGATCTAGAGGCAGAAGCCTCTGGTAGGGCTATGGCTACGGTGGATCCTAAGAGCGCTTTAGAGGTGTTCACTGAGTGGATTAAACCTAAAGGTCTTTTTGGTAAACTAAAACCAGTTCAGAGAGGGCAAGATGTGTGCGCTATCGCTGGGTTGACCCTTATTACAGATGAGCTGGCAGATGAGCTTTTACAGCGCTTGAGTAAGCGTTCAGGGGAAAAGGTCCATAGATTGTGTGTTCGTGCAAGGATTACAAGGCACCGCTTACTGTCGGATCG
>Ga0209404_10002008_pt1 | contig 12987 bp, 12 predicted proteins | sample TroAtlMetagenome_2_FD_187447 | JGI IMG/M metagenome (GOLD analysis project Ga0209404, IMG submission 187447) | Marine eukaryotic phytoplankton communities from Atlantic Ocean - Tropical Atlantic ANT8 Metagenome (SPAdes) (version 2) | ecosystem: Environmental > Aquatic > Marine > Oceanic...
TAAAATGGGAGATGTTGGTACTATGGATGAAGAATATATTCAATTAGAAGCAGATAAAATTGATGCTGCAGATAGAAAGCGTGAACGTGACAATAGGAAGATAGAGAACGATTTACGTATGTTAAATCGTGGCTATAAATAATGGCAAGTTTCGGTAAAAAATCACAAGAAAGACTAAATACGTGTGACCCACGATTAGTAGAGCTATTTGAAAGAATAGTTGAAGATTTTGATTGTACTGTTTTACAAGGACATCGTGGAGAAGAAGAACAGAACAAGCTATTTGAAGAAGGATTTAGTAAATTAAAATATCCAAAAGGAAATCATAACAAATACCCTTCATTGGCTGTAGACGTTGCTCCTTATCCAGTAGACTGGGAAGATAGAGAACGATTTACGTATTTTGCTGGATTTGTTATGGGGATTGCTGCTTCAATGGGATTTACTATTCGTTGGGGTGGAGATTGGGATAGAGATACAAATTTAAAAAATAACAACTTTGATGACTTACCTCATTTTGAGATAAGGGATTAATTTCATAATAGGAGAGTATAAAATGGCAATAGACGAAAAAGACATAAAAGAAGCAAAAAGAATGACAAAAATGTTCAAAAGAATAGCAGGAGAAATGGCTAAACGACCAAACTTAACAAGAGCTGCTAAAGCAGCTGGAAAAACAGGTATTGCAGTAGCAGATTTGTTTGTTGCTCCACCTGGAACTGGTGGAAAAGTAAGAAGTGCTGTTAGAGCAGGAAAAGGAATGGAAATGATGAGCAAGGCTTTAATGAAGAAAATTGCGGCTAAAAGAGCAGCGCAAAATGAAGCTGAAAAAGCTATTTTAGCAGGTGGTGGAGCAGCTGCGGCTACTTATTTATCAAATAAAAAAAATAAAAAATAAGGTGATACATGGCTAAGCGTGGAAGAAAAAATAAAGCTGATATAAATAAGCAATTATTTGATAAAGCAAATGGTTATTATAGAAAAAAGTGGTTTACTGATTCTCAAAAAAGTATGGACTTTTATTTAAATGACCAACTTACAGTAGAAGAAAAAGAAGATTTGCGTGAAGGTGGTATGCCTGATTTTATTATTAATCGTATAACTCCTGCAATTGATATTATGAAGTTCTTTGTTACTGCTAATAATCCTAGATGGCAAGCAATTGGAGTAGAAGGAAGCGATTCGGATATTGCACATGTACATAGTATGATTGCTGAATATTGTTGGCATTTATCAAACGGTAAGAGCTTATTTGGAGAAGTTATACAAGACTCTCTTGTTAAAGGAATGGGATTATTTAAAATTGACGTTGACCCAGATGCTGATAGAGGTATGGGAGAAGTTGTATTTAATTCTGTTGACCCATACGATGTTTATATAGACCCGCAAAGTAGAGATTTTTTATTTAGAGACGCTAATTATATAATAGTACAAAAGAATTTATCTAAATCTGCACTAACAACACTTTTACCTCAATTTAAGAAAAAAATTGTTAGAGCTAATGGTCAAGTACAAAGCAAACAATATTCAGAAAGAGATATTCATGAATCTGAAACTATTCAACCTGGAGATGTAGAATATGATGCACATACATTAGAAGGAGAACAAGAAGAAATTCTTGATTACTATGAAGTATATAGTAAAGAAAAAGTTGCTTTTGTAAATGTATGGTTAAAACAACCTCCAACTCCTGAAGAATTAGAATTAATTAAAAAACAAACACAACAACAAGTTGAAGATTTACTTTCTGAAATGGAAGTAACTTTAAAAGAAAAAGAATTAGAACTTAGTCAGCTTGTAGCAGAAGGTGAAATATTAGAAGAAAGAATGATGCTTGAATTAGAAAAAGCTCAAAAAGAAATGCAAGCAAAGTTACAAGAACAACAAGCATTAATGGAAGCAGAATTAGTTCAAGCACAAAGTAAAACAATACAAAGAGTAATAGATAAAGCTACATTTGAAATGCAATTAAAAGTTGAATCTTTTGCTAATCAAGTTGTAGAAGCAATTGACTTTTTTGAAACTCAAATTAAAGTATGTGCATCGGTTGGAGATATGTATTTATATGAAACTTTATTGCCAATAGATGAATATCCAATTGTTCCTATTGCATATACACATACAAATACTCCATATCCAGTTGGTGCAGTATTGCCTATGGTTGGTAAACAAAGAGAAATTAATAAAGCTCATCAAATTATGTTACATAATGCAAATTTAGCTTCTAATCTTAGATGGTTATATACAGAAGGAAGTGTAGATGAAGAAGAGTGGGAAAAATATTCAAGTTCTCCTGGAGCTATGTTAAAATATAGACAAGGATTTGAACCTCCAACTGCAATACAACCTTTACCTATAAATAACGCTTTTTATACAGTAACTCAACAAGGTAAACAAGACATAGAGTATATTAGTGGTATTTCTTCTAGTATGCAAGGTACTGGAGACCAAAGTCATGAAACTTATCGTGGTATGTTGGCTATGGATGAATATGGAACAAGAAGAATTAGACAATGGGTAAATAATGTTGTTGAACCAGCTTTAGAACAAGTAGGAAAAATATTTAAACAAATTAGTCAATTTACATATACTTCACAAAAAGTTTTTAGAATTGTACAACCAGAAGCTGGAGCAACTGCTGGTGAAGTCCAAGAAGCAAGTATAAATATTCCTATTTATAATGATTTTGGAGAAGTTGTAAAAAGATTTAACGATTATCAATCAGCAAAATTTGATGTTAGAATTGTAGCTGGTTCTACTCAACCTATAAATCGTTGGGCATTATTAGATGAATACTTTAAATGGTTTCAAGCTGGACTAATAGATGATGTTGCTATGATAGAGCAAACTGATATAAGAAATAAAAAAGCATTATTACAAAGAAAAAGTATGTATGCACAAATGGAAAGCCAAATTGGACAAATGGAAGAATCTATGAAAGACCAAGAAGGTACAATAGAAACATTAGAAAGACAGCTAATTCAAGCTGGTATTAAAGATAAAATAAATCAAGGTTCTAAAACAGTTGATAGAGAAGTTACTCAAACTCAAATGGAACAACGTCTCTTACAAGGAAGGATGAAAGATACCGTAGATTTAGCAAAAAAAGAATTAGCACTAGAAAAAAAGAATAGTGTTGATAAATAGAAAAACTAACTGTAAATTAGAAGGAGTACAGTATGAACGAAAATGCAAATACGGATAACTTACTAGAGGATGATGCTATTAAAGCACAGAATCCAGTAACCCCACAGGACGAAGATACTGTGGCTGAAGATTTTTTTTCTCAGCTTGACAAACAAGTTATGGGTGAAACACTAGACCAGCCAATGCAAGTTCAGCAAGAAGCACCTCAACAACAAGAGGTTCCTCAAGCAGAACAAGTTGCTACAGAAGATGTAGCAAATTTAGAAAAGAGATATAGCGATTCTTCTCGTGAAGCTAAACGACTTAACAATCGTTTAAACGATTTAGAACCTTATATGCCTTTACTAAATGCGATGAAAGAAGACCCCAATTTAATCACTCATGTGAGAGGTTATTTTGAGGGCGGCGGCTCAGCCCCAAAGGGCATTAAAGAGCAACTAGGATTAGACGAAGATTTCGTTTTTGATTATGACGATGCTTTGTCAGACCCAACTTCTTCATCTGGTAAGTTGTTTAACGCAACTGTAGATGGAGTAGTACAACGAAGATTGGGAGATTTTGCAAAACAACAATCAGAACAATCACGTAGAGCTTCAGAAGAAAGTGCTTTTAAAAGTAAATTCGATATTTCTGAAAGTGACTATAGTGATTTAATGAGTTATGCAAAATCACATAGACTATCATTAGAAGATGTTTATTATTTGAAAAACAGGGATAACCGAGATACGCAAGTAGCTGGTAATGCTAGAAATGAAGTAATACAACAAATGAAAAATGTTAGACAAATGCCAACAAGCGTTGCGTCAAGTGGGAATGTACAAGCGGAAGAACAATCAATGGATGATGCTGTCTTTGATAAGTTGTTAGCTCAAGGTGCTGGGTTAGATAAGTTAATGTAAACAAACCCATAAACCCTTAGGAGGTTAACATGGCTGAACAAGACTATCCTGTAGCAAGTCCTATTTTAGGAAGTTACAGTGAAGGGTTAACTGAATCCTATCGTAATGATGTAGCATTGTCTACAGGTGATTTACGTAGAAGATACGACTTTGGTGAGAGATTTTCTGAATTGTCTCTTGCTCAAACTCCGTTCTTTAGACTAGTGTCAACACTAGCTAAAAAACCAACGGATGACCCACAATTCAAATTCACAGAAAAAAGACAATCCTTTATGAAAAGATACGCATATTGCGTAGGTTTCAGAAAGGCAAGTGGACCAGTAGTAAACGATGCATCTTTTAAAAAGCTTGCAGGCGATGCTGCTATTTCACAAGTAGGAGATGAATGTCAATTACTATTTGCTTCAGATTATAAATCTGCAGGTAATTTACAAAATGTATATTCACAAACTACTGGCGCAATTAAGATTGGTGACGTAGCAACTAGACCTGAGTTTTTCCAAAAAGGTCAAGTAATTAAAGTTCCTACTACATCAACAGCAAATGGCGGTGCTCCAACTGACTATATGTTATTTAGAGTAACTGCAGTTAAACCAGATGGTGACGCTGAAACACTTAACCTTGGCGGTGGCTCAATTACTAATGCAGAAATTATTGAACTTAAAGGAAAGATTTTAAGATTTCCTACTGGTTCTTTAGAAAATGCGGCTATGAGAAGTAATGCTAACGTATGTGTAGTAGCTGGATTAGATATTGCTGAAGACTTAGAAGGTAGAAGAAGTTACGTAGTGGGTAATGCTCACGAAGAAGGTTCTTCTCTAACTAACGAAGAGTGGAAAGACAATCCATACTCAACTGGCTATGGACAAACTCAAATTTTTAGAACTCAATTCGGTATGACTAATACTGCAAGAGCAACAGCTCTAAAGTATGAACCAAACGAATGGGCAAGAGTTTGGAAAGACAAGCTAATTGAACATAAATGGGATATTGAACACGCTGGACTATTTAGTACACAAGTGAGTCAAGACTCAATTAATCATACTCAAGGTGCAGTAGACTATGTTTTAAATTACGGAAACCTATTTTCTTGGACTAGCACTAAGACTATAGACGATTTCTTACAAGACATGTCTAGATACCAAGACCCAAGATACAATCAAGACGCAGCTACAGTATTCTTATGTAGTACTGAAGTTTACACTTGGTTGCATAAACTAGGTGGATTCTTTAAACAGAATCTTGGCATTGGTAGCCAAGTAACTCAAAATGCAGCAGGTAATGAAAATGTTGCATCACATGCACTATTTGGTGCAGACCTTGCAGTTACTGGTCGTAAAAAAGTAATGGGATTAGACGTAACAACTATTACAACAGTATATGGTAGCATGAATGTTGCTAGATGTATTGCTTTAGATGGTTCACACGTTAAAATCTTAGCACTTAACATGAACAATGTTAAATACAGACCACTAGTTGGTAATGGAGTTAATAGAGACACTTCTATTTACGTTGGAGTTCAGAATTTAGAGAACTCAGGTGTTGATAAGAGAGTCGATATGATTCTAACTGAAGCTGGCTTCGAATACATGATGCCAGAATCACACGCTATTTGGGTATAACTGAGTAGTTAATTTGTATATTGGGTCTTTGTAGGTTCTTTACCTCCTTTCTCCCTGTAGGGACCCAATTACATAAGGGAAAAAATTATGAAATTATGGGAAAAAGTAAATAACTTAACTGGAAATGGTTCTAAAGCTAGATTCTTAGTAGAGCATCTAAATGCTGGAGCTAAGTTTATTGTATCATCATTACCTGAAAAATTTTTATGGACTGTTGCTTCTGAAGTAGAAGTAGATGGATTTAATAGTACTGGAACAAGTATTATTGGAAATGGTTCTGATTTAGCATATGATAAAATATTAGCAGTATATCGTTATGAAGGAACTAAAAGAAGAATGGCTCAAGAACTTCCAACTCTTGCTATACACGCAGGAGATGAGTCCGATAGTTTATCTTTTCCTACAAAAATGTTTCCAAAGTTTTACAAATTAAATGGTAAAATATATATTAAACCAGACCCTGATTATAATGCACATGACCCAGCAGGTAGCAGTTTAGTAGATGAAACTTGCGATACTACAAGTGGAAATACAACTGTGGGAATAGACGACAATACAGCTTTAAGTGTTGGAATGAAAGTAAGTGGTTCAGGTATACCATCTGGAGCTACAATAGAATCTATTCCAGGCAATACTACTCAATTTGTATTATCAGCAGCTGCTACAGCAAGTGGTACAGATGCTACTTTGACATTTAGTCAAGTATATACGACAGCAGGAGGAACTGCAACAGGAGTTAGCTATTTAGGGGGAGATAAAGGAGTGATTGTTTATTCAGCTCCTCCAGTAATTGATGAAAATACCGATTCATGGGTATTAACAGAATATGAAAATGTAGCAATATTTTATGCAGCATCATTAGATATGTTAAGATTGTCTAATTCATTAGATGCTGAAAAGATTTTAGAAGGTGCTATGGCTTCTTCAGATGCTACAAGTAAAACAAGTTTATCTGCTATTCATTGGTTAGAAGATGAAGACCCTGAAATGGCAGCATCTGTTTTACAAGTATCTCAAGGTAATTTATCTCTTGCTAATCAACGATTACAAGCATCGATGTCATATTATCAAAGAGCTGTATCTGAATTGCAATCTATTACTGGAGCATTAGGAGCACCAGAACAACAGCAGCAATCTCAAAGAAAACAGCAAGGAGCAACAACATAATGAAAATTTTAGAAATAATGGAAAGAGCTAATTCTCGTGATACTAAATTAGTATTAGCTTATATAAAAGATGCAATTACACAAATACAATCTTCTAATGAAATTAATACAAAAGTAACTAAATCTAATATAGTAGCAGATACTAGAGATTATGATTTACCTCCTGGATTAATTGCTATCAGAAGTGTTAGCATTTTAGACACAGAAGATGATAATAAATATAAAGGAATTAGAAGGTTACAAAGTGAGCCAAATATAACTGAGGATACAAATCCATGAGCTATGACACAAATAGAACCTATGCTTATATGCAACAAGGTAAACAATTACGTCTTTATAAAATCGTAAGAACTTCTGGTAGAATTGTAGACAATCAAGGAAGAGTTACTGGTGGAGACCGAGATGCTATAATATATCCAGATGAAGCAATTACCGATGGATTAAGAATTGAATATACTGCTCTTGAAAAAGTTTTTGTTTCTGAAGACCCTGAAATAACTGCTAATTCTAGTTTAACTGAAGTAACTAGTCCATCAGAATCTTCCTATTTAAATTTAAATAGAGTATTATCTCTAGCAGTAGTATGTTTTGTAAAAGCTCAATTAGCAGAAAGAATGGGAGATTTACAATTAAAAGAGTATTATATGAGAGATTTTTACAAAAAAGTAGCAGATAATGAAAGTAACAAAAACAAAATGTTTATCGCTAGTCCGATAAATACTTTTGCAATTAAATAATAGGAGAAAACCATGGCTAAAGGATTATTAGATTACACAGCACAAGAAAGTGTAGCTCCATATATCAAGGCAGTAGTTGCAACAACTAATGACCAAGATGCATGTAGAGCAGTATACGTTAAAGTGGCAGGAAATTATGACTTAACAGTAAATGGAGCAGATATAACATTTACAGGATTATTAGCAGGACATATATACCCAGTTTGTGCAACAAAATCAAGTTCAGCAAATGTAATATTTTTATATTAGGAGAGATAAATGATTTCATCAAACCAATATCAAGATATAGAAATACAGCAAGGAGCTGACTTTGAAAATGTTATTACATTTGAAACAAGTCATGGAATGGATACAGACAAGCAATTTGTAGGTAAAATACAAAAAGATTTTGCAAATAGTTCATTTACAGGACCTAAAAAAACAAATGATAATATCGGAACAGAAATAAATATAGCAGATGCTACTTGCGATATTACTGACGGAAGTCCTAATGTTACTATGAATAGTACAGCAAATATAAAAGTTGGTATGAAAATTACTGGTTCTGGGTTGACTGGAACTACTGTTCAATCTATAACTAATTCCACTACTTTTGTAGCTTCGTCAAATTCTTCAGTAACTGGAACAAATGTTACATTAACATTTAATGATACTTGGGCAAGTGATAGCAATATAACTGAAATACAATTTGATTTAGTTGCTAGTGCAAGTGGAAGTACTGTAACCTTAACATTGCCAGCTGAAGCAACACAATATTTTACAGATGATTTTGAAGGAGTGTGGGAATTGGTAGAAAAAGATGTATCAGTTGCAACAAATCCTATTTATACTAGACATATACAAGGTGATGTAGTTATTTCTAAAGGTATGATACAATTAAATGATACATGGAAAGCGGCGGTGACTGAATAATGGCTATAAGTGCTAAAGTTGCAACAAATACAGATGTAAAAGCTACTGTGCGAACAACAAGCGCAACTAAAAGTGTAGGTGTGCAAAACTCTACTAAAGTTCAAGATAGTTTTAGTATTGATGCTAGTCAAATACCTATTAGTTTAGATAATAGCTCAGCAACTAATGTTAGAGATGCATTAAATGGAACAGCAACATTAGACGCTACACAAACTTATACGAATAAAACAATTAATGCTGATAATAATACTATTAGCAATTTAGAAGTAGATAACATAAAAGCAGCAACATTAGTTGTTGAATCTGAAGGTATTGGTTCAAATGACAATGATACAACATTGCCTACTTCAGCAGCTGTAAAAGATTATGTAGATACTCAAGTCACAGGAGAAGATACTCTTGCTGAAATGAATGATACAAATTTAACAAGTCCATCCAATGGAGCACTATTAAGATATGATAGTAGTAGTTCTAAATGGATAGACGATAACGATATAAATGGTGGAACATTTGTATAAACAAGAGGTGAAATATGAGTAACAGAATAAAATTAAAAAGAAATAGTAGTGCTGATTTTGATGCTGCTACTTTACCATCGGGATTACACTATGGAGAGTTAGGATTTCAGAATTATAATAAAAAGCTATTTATAGGAAGATGTACAGCAGATGGACAAGCTGATAGTGGAGCAGAAACTACTCACTTGCCATTATTGTCTGATTTAACTATTGCTTCAAATGGAGGGATAGAGTCTACTATTGCAGGTGGAGTTACAGATAATAGTGTAAGTTTAAAGTTAGATGTAAATGATTTAACTACAGCGATTATTACAAGTGGAGACTTTATTGCATTTTCGGATGAAGACCAATCAGGTGACCCTACAAGGAAAGAAAGTATAGATGATATAGCAACTTTGTTTGCAGGAGCAGGTATGACAGCTACAAGTGCTGTTATGAATGTTATTGGTGGAACTGGAATTACAGCAAATGCTAATGATATTGCAGTTAGTGCAGCACAAACAAGTATTACTAGTATAATAAATGCTGGTTTTACACAAATAGGTAGAGCTGCTGATGAAGAATGTATTGATTTTGGTACACCAAATGAAGTAAGAATTAAAGCTGGCAATATTGCTATGCTTAAAGTTATAGATGATAGTCAAGATATAGTAGAAATTGGACCTGGAAGTACTGATGTAGATTTTAAAGTATATGATTCAAGTGGAAGTTCTGCATTTAGTGTACAAGCTAGTGATGGTGCAGTAGATGTAGCAGGAGCTTTTACAGCAGGTTCTATGTCTATAGGAACATTAACTGCATCAACATCGTTAAGAACTCCTCTTATTGAGTTTACAGATGGAGACGATGCTATTACTATTGCAGATGGTGGTGCAATGACTTTTGCAAAAGGATTTTCTGTAACATCAGGAGCTACTTCTTTTAATGCTAGTGTAGCAATAAAAGCTGCTTTAGGAACTATACTTCAATTAAATACTTCAGAAGCTACAGTTGTAAACAATGATGTTTTAGGTAGAATTAATTTCTCAGCTCCAGATGAAACAGGAACTGATGCAACAGCTTTATCAGCTTCTATTGTAGCCGCAGCAGCAGACACATTTACAGCAAGTGTAAATAAAACTGACTTAATATTTTATACTGGTAATAGTGGAACTGCAACCGAAGCAATGAAAATTGGATGGGATAATAAAGTTCATATTCAAGGAGATTTGCAAGTAGATGGTACTACAACTACTGTTGAATCAACTACAGTAACTATTAATGACCCTATATTTACATTAGGGGGAGCTGGTAATGCAGGTTCTGATGACAATAAAGATAGAGGTATTGAATTTAAATATCATACTGGAAGTGCAGCAAAAGTTGGTTTCTTTGGTATGGATGATTCAGATTACAAATTTAAATTTATTCCAGACGCTAGTAATTCTAGCGAAGTCTTTAGTGGTTCTTTAGGTAGTGCTGAGTTTCTTGATGTAGAAGCAGCTACTATTACAGCTGCTACTATAGATTGCGGAACTTATTAAGGAGTTAAATGTCAAATACGATTAAAATTAAAAGAGGTTCAGGAACCCCTTCTGGTTCAGATTTAGCCGTATATGAATTAGGTTATGAAACTGGAAGTACTACTTTACATATTAATGACAATGGCACATATCGTCAAATAGGTGGTAGTGCTACTAGTGTTACACTAGGCGGGCATACAATGAATGATGTTGACATTGGCTCAGAATTTAATGATGTTGACGACCATTTAATGACATCAGGTGCAATCAAAGAAAAGATTGAGAGTTATAGTTATTTAACATCTGTACCTAATCATAGTGCTACTCTTCTTACATCTGGAACTTTACCATTAGCAAGATTATCAAATATATCAGATAGTCAAATAGCTTCTGACGCACAAATTCAAGGTTCTAAAATAGAAGATGTCTTTCTAAAGAATGATGCAAGTGATACGACAAGTGGAACAATTACTGCTGCTGGATTTACTACTTCTGGAAATGTAACTACAGATGATTATTTACAAGTAAATAGTAATAACGCAACAATAAAAAGATATATGTCAAATTGGAGCACTTCTTCCACTCACGATGTTTTATATAATCATTATCTATCAAATTTAGGAGATTATGTTTATTTAAAAGCCAGTGGAAATAGTTCTACTGGTCACGGAATTGCAGTTGTAGCAGATGCTGGTTTTTTTGTTGGAGATACAAATGTTGAAGAAGGTGCTATGACTAATAGTGCTACTGCTCCCTTAACAGATACCTGGGCTTATATTAATGGTAGTGGAAATGCTTGGTTTAAGGGGAGTGGCGAATTTAACGATAAATTATCTGTTATAAGAGATAATGGTGTTGCACAAACAACAGTATTATCTTTAAAAGCACATACAACTGGCGACCAAAATGCATCTTTAACTGCAGATATAGATTTTCACTTATGGGATAGCAATACTCAACTTTCAACTCCACAAGCAAGAATAGGTGTCATTGGAAATAGCACAGGAAATCAGAATGCAGAAAGTGGTGGTATCTTAGCATTCTATACAAATGTTGCAAATCATAGTTCTCCATCTCTTACTGAACGAATGAGAATAGATGAAGATGGAGATGTAACTTTCGCTGGTAATATTGTTGTCGGTGGACATGCAATAGGCGATATTGATATTGGTTCTGAGTTCGTTGATACCGATGACCACTTAATGACTTCTGGAGCTATTAAAGAAAAGATTGAGAGTTATGGTTATTCAACAGGTGGAATATCTCACGATGGTTCAACTGCTAATGGTGTATTAACTTATAAAGATGCAGATGAAGCAACAGTAGAATCTACTCTTACTTACAATGGAAGCACATTAACCCTTGATGGTTCAAACGATGGTAATAGAAATATTGAGCTTGGTTCAGGCGGTTCTGGAACAGCCTTTATAGATTTAATTGCAAGTGATACTTATACAGATTATAGTTTAAGACTTATTAGATGGTCTGGAGATAATGCTACATCAGATTTAACTCATAGAGGAACTGGAGATTTGAGATTTATCACTTCAGATGCTGCTAATATTTTATGGCTTACTGGTGGTGCTGAAAAAATGCGACTTGTACATAGTAATGGTCGTCTTGGACTTGGAACAAATTCTCCAGCGTATGACTTACACGTTGATGGACACGCTTATGCTTCAAGTTCTTTCTTAGGACCTGATGGAAGTGCTGGAACTCCAACATATAGATTCCACAATGATGGCGATACTGGTGTGTTTAGTTACGCAGCAGACCAATTAGGATTTAGTACTTCTGGAACAACCCGAATGGTTGTTAAGAATGCTGGTGTAAACTTTATTAATCATACTGGTTTACAATGGAATGATAGACAAATAGTAACTTTTAAAAGTAATTCTAATGATAGAGGAGTATGGAATCCTTGGGTGTCATCTATAAGAAATAGTGGTGTACAAAGACACTTTGACGAAGATTTTGAAGAGGGTACTAATAGTGTTAATTTATATAATAATGCTGGAGGTAGCAATCTTGTAGTATCTAGAATTACAGCATCTGCAGATAGTTTAGTACCACCAAACAAAAGCGGTAAAGTAATGAAGATTGCTTACAATGGAAATGGAACTACATCTCCAAATTATGGAGGTATTTATCAAACTATATCTTCAGAAGAAAATCATACTTTTGTACAAATATTTCAAGCTAAGCTACCTGATGGTAGATATTTTGTAATTAATGAAAATGCACAAGGAACACGAAATACTTCTTATTGGCTAACAGATAATTACGGTACTGGTAAATGGGAGTGGTATGCAAGAGTATCGCATTGTGGAGATAGTGGTACATTTGGTAGTGGTGGACATATATCAGTAGCTGGTGGTGCAGATTCTGCATTCAACTGGTATATTGCAAGTATGACCCAATATGACGTTACTGAATCACCTTATAATTATACTAGTGCTGGTAAAGGTACTAGTGGTCAATTAT
>Ga0209404_10002017_pt1 | contig 12947 bp, 5 predicted proteins | sample TroAtlMetagenome_2_FD_187447 | JGI IMG/M metagenome (GOLD analysis project Ga0209404, IMG submission 187447) | Marine eukaryotic phytoplankton communities from Atlantic Ocean - Tropical Atlantic ANT8 Metagenome (SPAdes) (version 2) | ecosystem: Environmental > Aquatic > Marine > Oceanic | place...
TCCGCCACAGGCGCTCACACGCGACGGCCGCGCAGAGGTTGAGCAGCGGCAAGGCCGGGAACACGAAACGGAGTTCTTTATGGGGGATAAAGCTCAATAACACGACTGAAGCCAAAGCCGAGACGAACCACGGCCGACATTCTCCTTCGAGCAGCGCGCCGACCACAGAAAGCGGCAAAGCGAAGCCCAGGGCTCGCGGCAGGGCCGACGTCGCATACCATAACGGAGGAGACGTGCCCCACGCGGCGCTCCGATCTTCCACGGGGTTGTTAAATAGCAAAACCTCGCCCTCGGGCCAGACCGTACGCCGCCACAGCTTGGAATCCACGACCACCGACAAGGCTACCGCCAGACCTACGCCGAGCATCGTGCACAACGCGCCCTTCGAAAGACGACAGCTCCTCTCGATAAAGCACCACGCCACGCCGAGCGGGAGGGCCATGGCCGCGACGTCGCACCGGATCGACGCCACGACCGCGCCGAGGAGACCCAACGCGGTACCTTTGTGGCCATCCAGGGCGGCGCCATACGCCCACAATACGAGAGGCAGCGCGAGCGAGTTCGGCAGGAAGCGCGACGCGTAGAACGGGCCGTGGAACTGGACCGCGGCGAGCACGCAGAGGAGGCGCCTCGCAGTGGACCCGAAGGCTCGACCTGCGGCCCTCGAGAATCGCGCGAACGCGGCCGCGGTCACGACCGCGAGGACGAGGCGGCAGCCTACTTGTGCAGCGAGCCTCGGGGCGTTTGGCGGTGGCGCGCGCGAGCCCACGACGTACCGCAAGACGGCCGCACTCGTGCCGGGGCACGCTCTAGCTATTGGCCTCAAAAACGTAGCTACGACGCCGTAGATGAATGCGATGCCCAACGCGCCCAGGAACGTCCGCGGCACGGTCCCGGGGTAGGTGTGGTGGTCCCATTCGTCGACGTCAGGTACGAAGAGCGCGTCGTGGGCCGCTTGCGTGTTGAACGACTCCTCGACCTTCGTGAAGGGGCAGGCGAGGCAGTGCGCCACCGCTGCGCCGGCGAAGAGCAAATCCCACGCGCCTGCTTGGTGCGACGGCTGCTCTGCTTGTGAGAAGAGCTGTGACGGCTGCGGCGTTGCAGCTGGTGGGGCTTTGGCGGGGCGGCGGTTACGCAGCGGCATCTCGTGTTTTCAGGATACTGCAGACAGCTGCCTTGAGCAATGCCACAGCGATGGCGGACGCAGTGCTTACTTAAAGCACTGTCGAGAATCGATGAGAAGTGTTCAAAAACGCAACTGGAAGCACTTTTACCGGTGTGCCTGTGGACTCCGCGAGAGATGCTAACTAGCGGCCCGTAAGACACTAGGGATGCTAGCAACATGTGTGCATCGCGCCGCCGCGGCGTGCGGCCGGGACGCCGGGAGGAGGGACCACATCACCGGAGCCGTCAGGACCCGTATATGCTAGGGCAATCCGTCCGGGCTCCGGCGCGCGGCATGACCTGTAGCCGGAGCTTTACTCTGCTTGTCAGGCAGCCTAAAAACGGCGTCAGTCTCGTCACGTCCATCGCCCTTCTGCGAGCCGTCGGCGAGCCGAGGATGAAACCACTAGGGAACGTACATCGTACATTAGCTTTAGCGCTCGACCGCCTGCGGCAGCTACGCTCGGCGCGGCAAGCACCCGACGCGAGGCTGCGGAACAACCAAGGCACACATAGGACCCACCGCGAGCCAGCGGAGACGAACCGAAGCGCGCTCGGGGCTGCCCCAACAACGAGCAGCTACCACCAATGGCCCGCACGGAGTCGCGAGCCTTCGACGCCTACTTCGACCCCACCTGGCACGGCGCCGGCGCGCCCCCCCGGCCCCGGCCCGCGCCCTTCCACGCCGAGACGCAAGTGCCCCAGGAAAGGTACAAGTACTTCCAGCGGCCCTTGGTCGAGCACCTCAATCCTTTGTCGACGAATGTGCTCATCGCGCCGTCCACCAAAAAGGAGGAGCTGGACGATGGCGACGCGCGCGTCAAGGATGCGGGCACGCAGTCGACGTATCGGGAATCCGAGGCCCAGACCGACCCCTATACTCCCGCGTATGTCGTGCCGGAGGGCACGGACCCCGAGGTCCTGATGCTCGAACATTTAAAGTTCGGCGAGGGGTTGCCCGCCGGCGCGCGGGAAGTGGAGAAGATCGAGCAAGCTCGGGCTAAAAGACATTTGGAGGCTAATCTCCCGCCCGCGACGGACGAGTGTTCTTTAGCTTTAAGAAGAAGGCTCCTGGAATGGCAGGAGATGAAGGAATTCAACATCAAGCAGAAGGAGATCGATGATGCGCACGCGCGAAGGTTGGGGCTGTTACGGCGCGCTTTGGATGAAAGGGACCAAGATCGAGAATTCATGCAAGAGCAGCGGGTGGATACTCTGAGACAGAAGCGGGGCGAAGTGCGAGATCGCGCGTTGGAGTCCATCCAAGCCCAAAGGATCAAGACATTAAGGAAGCTCTCACTCGCGCGAGGTAGATTATCCCAGAAGGAGCCCTATTCGGCGCCGACGCCCGTCTCCAATCTCACAGGAAAGGATGCGCGACGTAGGAAAGCGGGCCGCGACATCATTTCCGAGTACGCGAACTACAGTTCTACGCAGTACGCGCCGATCACACGCGAGGGCACGAAGCTCGACAAGGACTCGCATATTTTCGATGTTACCAGAGTCGCGCCGCACTTGAACGGCCACGGTCTTCTGAATCAATTAGGTGACGAGCCGCCCGCGCGACTCACGGAAACAATTGTCAAGGTGCCCATTCCCCAATCCGAACTGCCCGCGAAAACGGCGGAAGATCGGCACGCGGCGACGTTGCGGCAGGACCTGGCTACCTTGACATCGGTCCTGGAAGACGAGAGGAATCCTCAAGCCGCAGCCGATAGGAAGGAGGCCGCGCGGCTCGCGGCTCTGCCCGCCTGGTCGCCCTCGAAGACGCGCGTCGAGGAGAAGGACGCCACGCCGGAGAAGGAGACCACGCCGGAGGACGAGGAACTGGCCGAGGCCCACGCCTATTTTGGCAATTTACTGGAAAATGTGGAACAGGGGCGCCAGTCGATCCGGGAGCTGCGGGACGCGGCGACGACGCCGGCGACGGCGGCGGAGTTGTCTGCGGATGACGACAAAGAAGCGCGGCGGCGCGCGGTGGAACGCGGGGCCGCGGACTCCATTGCGGGGGTCGTGGCGTCGTCACTCCTAGACTACCTGTCGAAGGAGCTCGTGCGCGAGGAGGAGAAGGAGGCGCTCGCTCAGCTGGCGAAGACGGCGGACATCGACCGCCGCGCGCGCGAGCAGGCCGAGACGGACCGGCGCGAGGCCGAGGAACGCGTCAAGGCGCGGTCCGACGAGGCTAGTTAAGACAAATTCCCACATTTAGTAGTTCGGGCTCGGGCTCGGGTCCGGGTCCGAGTCCAATAAGTCCCCATGAGGACTCCAGGACATCATCGGCCGAGGACGTCCGATCAATTCGCACTCGCCTTGAGCTCCGCGACGCGCGCCTCGGCGGCGTCGCAGGCGGCGCGGAGCTTGTCGCGCTCCGCGAGCCGCCGGGCGAGCCAGGCGCTCCGCGTCGCGTCGGCCGGCGCGACGTCGGCTGGTACTACAGAAGCGGAGCCGTCGGCCGCGTCCAGCCTTTGGAGCTCTTCCAAAACTGCCGGATCCTCAACCAGTGTTGTCAAGTAGTCCCGGATCGCCGCCTCGCCGTTGCGCACTTCCCTTCGCAATCCCTCGTCCACGTTCTCGGCGAGCGCGGGCCGCAGCTCCACGAATTCGGCGAAGACGTCGCGCGCGTCGAGGGCGCTCGCGCGCGCGGTCCACGACGCGGCGACCTTGCTGGCGAGGCGCTGGAGCTGCTCGTTGCGCTGCATTTTAAAGCTGAGTCTGAGAGTTTCAAAGCAAACGCAGCGGCAAGCGAGAGTTGTGCAACGGGCGTTGGCTCACAGCTGGAAAGAATGAGTCTGCCCGTATAGCGCGGCTACTTGGCCTTTGTAGGCGTCGTCCAGCTCTGGACAGCGCGCGCGACCGACGGCTTGCTTGCTTAGGGATGCCTAGTGTCTTACTGGCCGCTAGCTCCAGGTTTGCGGTTTTTTTACCGTAAGCACAGCCGCTGTCGTTCGCAATCGCTTTTTTTGATCACCACTGTGCTGCAAAATTACCGCCCGGTGCACCACAAAACCTCCCGGAGAGCTGTGCCACAGCAGAGCAGCACTACCTGGTTTTCTCCCAGCTCCAGCTGAGCAGCACTCTCGGCAGAACAATGAAACGCGCCACCCCCCAGCCCGTCGACGACGAGGCCACCACACCGTTCATTCCGCGCAACGATTCCATGACCAACCTCGACGCGCAGCCTCGAGGCCCCATCCGGTGGGGCGCCCTCAACCAGTCCCAGACGGCTCTCGAGGAAAGATTGAGGACGGTCTGCCTCGCGATCTGTGCGGGAGGTGTCGTGAGCTGGGGTTTAGCAAAACTCAAATTCGCGCTCGTCCCCCTCGTATTATCGTTAGCTCTACGCTACTTACTGCAGCCCATGATCGACGCTCTCACGAGAACAGCTGCCAGACGACGGTGGCGCCGCGACGAACCCTCCAAACTCGACGAGGCCCTCGCGAAACGATGTGGTAAGTTAGGCAAGGCCTGCGTTTTGATGAAGCGGAAATGCACTCGGTTAGCTTTACCTTATTCTATGGCGGTTTTGGTGTCATTAGCCTTAGCACTAGGGCTGTTGATCTTCGTGGCCATGTTGATTGCCGAGTCCGTCCGAGATTTCACGGGCCGCGCGGACGCGTACGCCGAGCAGGTCCAGAACGCATTAGTTATAATTGTAAGGTGGATGGACGCTTATGGTATTTCCCATAAATGGCGGAGGACGTCCTCTTTAACTCATTTGGCGGAAAAACTACAATTGAGTGCTTGGGTGACCGCAACCGTGTTCTCGATCGGAGAAGGCTTACTCAGTCTGTTGTCGACGACGTTCCTAGTGATTCTCTTCACACTATACTTGCTCTTGACACCCTCGTTGACCAACGAGGAGGAGGAAGAGGGCGACGACACGCCGAAGGCCTCGGTCTTCCAGCGGAAGGTGGATCGGCAGATCCACACCTACGTCAAAGGCAAGGTCGCGCTGTCGGCGCTGGTCGCTATCTGTGTGGAAATCAACTAGTGCGTCGGGTGCGCCTGACAATTCTTCACTAAGTCATTTCTCGGCGATGACGCTGCCGTGCTGGCTCCGTCGAGGGGTGAGAACCGGCATCGCCACGCCATCGAGCAGGCGTCGCGTCGATGGCGTGGAGAACGACGCGACGATTCAGCACGAACGCGCCGTAAAATTTTGATTTCCACACAGGTCGCTATTCTCACAGCTGGTTTGCTCTACGCCCTACGCGTGGACCTATGGCTCGCCTTCAGCGTCGTCGCGTTCTTTGCCAACTTTGTACCTAATCTCGGCGCTATTGTCGCGGTCGCATTGCCGATGCCCGTCGTGTTGATCGATCCCGACGGGAGTCCTTTTCATAGCGGCATGGCGTTCTTTTCGCTCGTCTTGATGCACGCGCTGGTCGGGAACGTCGTCGAGCCCGTGTTCTTCGGCCACTCCATGCGCCTGCACCCCGTCGTGGTTTTACTGAGTCTGATGATCTGGGGTTTTATATGGGGCGTGCCGGGCTGCGTGCTGGCGGTGCCGATCACGGCGGTCTTGCGGATCTACCTGCAGTCGATCGATCACCCGTTGGCTTTAGCCTTGGCAAACGTGCTGGACGGCTTCGCGCGACCGGTGTCGGCGTTCCTGCCCCCGCCGAGCGAACGTCCGTCGACCGCTTACGCAGCAGTGTAATGTACGATAATAGTACTATGCGTTCCGCAGCTTCGCGAATCGCGACCCCGGGCCCACAAGCTCACGCCGCGGCGAGTTGGCGGCACTTGTTGCGGCCCGAGTGCGGCCCGCCCCATCGGAACCCCGCCCCAGGCCAACGCTGTGTTGTGGGTCGTACAATACTTAGTTATGAACGCAGCTTCGCGATGCGACACGCCGCCAGGTTGCGCCCGAAGAGCGCCCGTTCCGCATCTAGGCGCTTCCGGAGCGCGTCGCGGAGCTTCAGGAGAGGCCGCCTCAACGGCGCGTGCGCGCTCACTTCCCGCGCGTGCAGTTTGAGAGATAGAGCCGCCGCCCGCGCGCAGAGTTCAACGTCCACACTCTCGTCGCCGTCCAACGCGTCGGCGAGGAACTCCAGCAACACGGCCACCAGATCCACCGGTAACACTAATAGAGCCGGCTCCAGGTCCGCCGCGCTCGTCAAATCACCTAACCTTCTCAGGACATATCTCCGCGGCGCCATGCCGAGCAATAGTGGAGACGGCGCCGGCGGTTGGGTCCCCTTCTCGAGCGCAGCCGCTCGGACGGCAGCCTCGCCCTGCGCCAGTTCCAGCGCCTCGGCTATTCTTTCCGCACCCTTCTGGGCCGCGTGCGACGTCTTGGCCGGTATGATGTGACCGGACGCGCCCGGCTGCGCCACCTCGTCGAGGCCGTCGCCTAGTTTATCCAATGTAGCATCGAGTTGCGCATCCTGCTCCTCGGACGCGAAGACGGGCTCGTCCGTGCGCGCCCAACATCTTAATGCCCGATCCGCGCCCGCCGTGTAGAGCGCGCTCCCGTCCGGGTTCGAAGCGACACTCCAAACCTCGGACGTGTGGCCCCTTCTGAATAATTGCACAAAAGGCGTCTCCAACCGGTCGCAGTCCCACTGTTTGACAGAGCCGTCCTTGCTGGTCGTGATGCAGTAATGCGTGCCCCGCAGCCACTGGAGGCCGGTCACGGCGTCGTCGTGGGCTAATATCGACCGTCGTAGGTCGCCGAACTCGAGGCCCCACAATTTTAAAGTTTTGTCCGACGAGCCCGTCGCGAGTAACTTGCCATCAGACGAACCACCGACACATAAACACGGCAGCGAATGGCCGTAGAGCGACACCTTGAACTTGAACGTATCCGCATACAGCACCCGGACACAATGGTCGGTCGTCGCGACGCAGACGAAGCCGTCCTTTCTCCCTCGCGCGTCCCGCGCGAAGGCCACCGCGAGGCATTCTTCGCCTTCGATCGGTAGGGTCTTCGCGTGCGTGAGACCGTCATCCCCATGGGTCCAGAGTTTCACCAGCGGGTCGCCCCCGCAACTCACGACACAAGTTGTGTCCATCGCAGTCGCGGACACGGCCAGGGCTAGGACGGCACCGGCGTGGGCCACGGAACCGTCGCTGTCTCTAGCTTCTTTAGTGTCACCGGACGCCGCGTCGACCTCCAACAACCCACCGCTCTTGAGGCCCGCGACCAATTTTCTACCACCCGGCAAAAACGCGACCGCGAGCACCGCCTTCGCCGCGTCGAGCGTCCTCAACAACCTCGCGTCGTCGCTCCAGATCTTCACGCACTTCGACGCCGCCGAAGCGACGGCGGCGCCGTCGTCGGACACGGCCACCGCGCGGACCGCCGACCGGTGGCCGGGCAGTTGTAACGTCCGCACCGCGGCCTCCGCGTTGTCAGCGGCGTCCGCGACGGAGCCCTTGCGCGTCATTTGTGAGGTTATTGACGCGTCTCTTAACTCCAGCTCGTTCGTCCGCGTCGACAGGACCAGCGACACCGTCGACGACGTCACGGCAACAACACAGAAGGAGCGCAGCCGGTGCTCCGACGTTATGATAGATAGGGGCTCGAGCTCGTCCGCCGCGGCCACTTCATCATTCTCATCGGTGAGGCCCTTTTCGCGCCGCCTTCGGGCCCGCCGCTTCGCCTTTTTTGCCGCGTCAGCGGCGCCTCGTACCCGAAACAACTCCAGCGTCCGCCCGTGCGTCAGGGCCGCCAGGATTCTAGGTGCCACAAACCTAAGCTGCTGGCAGGGCTCCATGGCGTGGCGCTTGATCGCCCCGAGCCCGTCCAGCGGCGCCTCCGCGTCAACGTCCAAGCGCCACAGGCGCAATTCCCTATCCCCAGCACCCGTCACGACGCGGTTCGATTCTGGATCATGATCAATACCCACAGCCACGCCGCCGCCGGCGCCCGTGATTGTTTGTATGCAGTGCTGCATCCTCGCGTCCCATACCTTTATCAAACCGTCTCTGGACGTCGACGCGACGAGACGCCTCCCATCGGACCCGGCCGCCCAGTCCCCGAGACACGCGAGATCCGTGACGGCGGCGCGGTGGCCCACGAGTCTGTGACTCGCGCGCTCCGCGACGACGTCGATCAGCACGATGTCGCCGTTCGCGCCGCCCGTTACGAGCGTAGCGGCGAAGGGGCACCACCGGAGCGCTTGCACCGCGGCCCGGTGGTGGTCGTGGGCCTGGGGCGTGTCCGCGTCGCCCCGCCACACGCGCACTAAACCGGACGCGCAGGCGGCCGCGATGGATCCGTCGACCGCCGCCGCCACGGCCACGACCTCGCCGCGCGGCCCGTCGAGCGGCGACGCTCCCACCAAGTCGGTTTCGTCGCCGCGTCTCAGTGTTCGAGTGCGTTCGCCCGTCCTCACGCGCCAGCAGACGACGTCGCGGCCAGCGCCGCAGACCACTTCTTTGGTGTTAGGCAGGGCGGCGACGGGCGCGCGCGGCGAGGTGATGATGCCCGCGAACCACTGCGGCGCGTAGCGGAGGTAGTTCTTCTCCATCGCTCTGTGGTTGATCAGCTGTGTAGTGCTGCTGCAAGCGTTGGAGAACTGAGGTCTGGGTAGCTGGCTACTGTTCTTGCTTATGCTACTGCTCTTGCATCATCAAAGTGAGCAATGCGGCAATGCGTCGCTCGTCGAGTGCTGCTTTTGCAAAAGGCTAGCATGCTGCAAAGCCGGCAGCAAAAAAGCTGCACAGCGCACGCGGGCACAGGACTGCAAGAGCAAGGCTGAGTGTGTTCAAAATCCAGCGTGAACGCGTGCGAAACGCTGGTAAAACGCCTACGGGCAGAGACCCAGCAGGCATAGAGGACTGCAGCACCAAGCGAAAGTTTTGCGCGCGGCACGCATGGCGCACCTCAGACGACTGCTGTGCTGCAGCAGCCTCGCGCTCGTCGCCGCGAAGCGCCGGTCGCCCAGCGAGCGGACGCCGGAGCGCCGCAGCCCGCGCCGCGGCCTGCTCTTCGCCGGCGACGCCGATCCCGAGCGGTATTACAACGCGTCCTGGACGCCGGGCCCACCCCAAGCGTGGAATTCGACGCGACGCCTCACCTCCACCAATCTGATCGACCCGGCGGCGCACGCCGTCACGAGCCTGCCCGGCCTGCCGGCCGACTGGGCCGGCCGCCACTGGGCCGGCATGGTGGACTCGGACGATCGGACGGGCGGCCGCCTCTTCTACTGGCTCTTTGAGAAAAAAGAAAGCGGGCCGGCGCCGGTCATCATTTGGCTCAATGGAGGGCCCGGCTGCTCGAGCATGGACGGGCTATTCTTGGAGCTCGGGCCGTTGAAACTTGCGCCACGCGGCGCGACGCCGGCGCTACGGACCCGCGGCGAGAGCTGGCACCGCGCGGCCCACGCGCTGTTCGTCGACCAGCCCGTGGGCACTGGGTTCTCCAGAACGTCGCCGCGCGGCTACTGCAAAAACGACCAGTGCATCGTCGACCAGTTCGAGACGTTTCTGGCGCGGCTCGCCCGGAGCCACCCCGACCTCTTGCTGAAGGATGCCGCGACGTCGGTGCCGATCTACTTCGCGGGCGAGAGCCACGCCGGGCACTACATCCCGTTGATGGTCCAGAAACTGCTGTATTACGCCACTTCTGGTATTCAGTGGGACGTGAAGGGCGCGGCCCTCGGCAACGCGTGGGTCGACCCCTGGCACCAGTACGACGCGACGCGAGCAGCTAGAGCCCTAGGCATCATCTCCGACCAAGAAGCGTCGCGCATCGTGGTCAAGGAGAAGTCGTGCCAGGCGAAACTATCGAGGGGCACGTACGTTTCGAAGGAGTGCTGGGATTTACTTGATGACGTATTACGTGTCACACGAACGCGAGCCGGGCGCATCGGTCTGGGAGCCAACCAGTACGACGCGCGCGACGCCGTGCGCTCCAGTCGCTTCTTCCCGCCCGACCACGAGCGGGTGGAAGCGTACATGAATCGTCCTGACGTGAGAACGGCTTTACACGTGGACCGGGCGTCGCAGCGGTTCCGGGAGTGCGCGGACCCGCCCTATGACGCTCTGAGACACCAGGACGGGCTCGGCGTCGTGCCTACTCTTAGGAGATTGTTAGATGGTCCAAAGGCTGTGCGCCTCCTCTTCTACAACGGCGACATGGACTTGATCTGCAACCACCTCGGCGTCGAGCGGAGCCTCGCGGCGCTGGCGTGGACGGGCCGCGATCAATTCAGAGACCAGAGGCGACGCGCGTGGATTAGGGGAGACGTTACTGTAGGCCACGTGCGCCGGGCCAAGAATCTGGAGCTCCTCGTGGTCCGCGACAGCGGTCATATGGTGCCCATGGACCAACCGGAAATTGCATTGGACATGATCGATAGCTTCATTACTGGTAAGCCGATCGGTGGCGACCCACCCGCGCCGGGCGCCTGCGCGAATTCATGCGCCCTGGAGGCGCGCCACCACGGGCGCTTCCGCCGCTACCGGGGCTCCGGCCACTTCTAGTAGAGTTGTGTAACGTGTTGATCGTCGTGTACTAATACTGGCCCTTGCTCCCTTACCCTCGGTCTCCGACTCTCCGCGGAGTGCCGGGCGACTCTGGAGCATGGTCAAGTCGGTCGGGAATTAATGTAATAGCGTCATTATACTTCACCTCAATCGTGTCGTCGCTGATAGTCGCAGCTTTGGTTTTTGAGCCAAAAAAAAAAATCACTCCCAATTACTAACCAGTAACCAGCCAGTGCTGATGAGTCGGAGGAAATTCCCCCAGGCTGTTCAAAGTCGCCTCTGCCAGTGGGTCCCTAGCTCGCAGCGAGCGTTGCTCCCCCCTCGATGTCGCGAATTTACTATTGTATTTTCTTACAATTTGCTAGTCGTCCAGCTGCGACAGCATCGCCACGCCGCGCTTGATCCAGTGCTGCTGCGTGTGCTCCTTGGCCATGGGCACGCGGATGAACATGACGAAGTTCGTCGAATGGCCCGTGGTGCTGAGGACGCCCGCTCGGGCGCTTTCCCTGTATACCGGTACCTGGTACTTGTGTGCGGTACCTCGAATCGCGCCCGTGTACAACTCGGGTCGGCCAATGACCTCCTCGATGTCGCCCTTGACCTTGGGCTGCATATGGAACATCGGACAAGTCGTGTACAATTCCCTAGGTCGCGATTCCGCAATAACATGTTTCTCAACATCCCAGCGCGCCCCCTCGAAGAACAACCCGTGACAGACGGATCCATCCGGTATTTTTTCGGCAGTAGCCTTCCGTTCCTCGTCCGGTCGTAGTATGGCAAAATCGAACGCGACCGTATCGATGGGCAACTGATACTTCCGCGCGTAATTCTGCAGCGTACCCGTAATAAACGCTTGTATGAAGTAGAAGCCGCTGATCCAGAAGATATTTGGGGGCACCAAGGCATCGAACCAGTCCTGCAGGAATTTTAGTCTCGCAATAAGATCCAAGACCCACGAGCCTAACGGCTTTCTGGAGGGGTAGGCCGCCTTGGCCCAGGCTCCGGGCACCTTGCCCGTCACCATGGAGTTGCCCATGGTCTCCAGTTCTCCGCTCATGACCACCAGACCCTTAATGGCGCGCTGCACTTCTTTTAGCATGCCCTTGATGAGGTCCGTCAAGTTGTTAAACCTCTGCAGCTCTTGCGTGAGTACGGTGTTCATGGCCTCGTCGTAGCGCACAGGGAATTGAATCAGCGCTAGTTCAATGTCGTACGCCGGCGGCAGCCGACCCTCGATGTCGGCGCTCACCTCCGCAAGTTGGTCGTCCCACGACATGCCGCCGCCGCCTCCCGACCGCGGTTGCAAGCTTAGTACCGTGTTCAGCAGGAGATTCGTCTCCCCCAGAGCACAAGTGATGTTCGCGTTGTCGTGCAGGCCGAAGAGCTCGGGCCCCTCCGTGTACGGTAGGCTGTTGACGTACTCCGCATAACTTCCAAGGGGCCCTTCGGGCGGCGCGTAATAAGTACCGGACGGAGAAAACCGGTACTCGTCGGGCTGGATGATCACGTCGTAGAAGTCCGTGAGCATGTTCGCCAGGCATCGTCGGTCCTTATCGTCCGTGACGCGCCCGCCGTAGTTGCACTCTCCAGTAAGGTACCTTAACGCAGCATACGGGACGTCCGCGTCGCTCTCGAGGTTCTCGAAGAAGATGCGGAGCTGGTCCATGGAAATCTTGAGATCCGTGCCCGAAAACACATATTTCATGTTCCAGCCGAGCGGGCCGTACTTCCGCCGTTCTCTTACTAAAGCGTGGAAGAAGCACAGGCCAAAGAGCAACTTCTTGAACTCTCCGGATCTCTCAATCCCTTCGATGAACTCCTCGGTCACGACCTTCGTGTATGATCCGATTAAATTGGCTCGCACGCCCTTCGGGGGCTCGATGGTCATCTTGATGCCGTTCTGCAGGATGAAGGCCGGGAAGTGCGGCGACGGTTCCGACGTCAACCACAACCGGAACGACTCGCTGATCCGGTCCGGTGATAACTCCTCACATAAGCGTTCCAACGTAGGCATCCAGGAGATACAGAGGTGGCAATTCTGCAAACAGACCCAGGTGCCCTTGTCTTGCGCTTCGTTGATGGCGGCATAGGCGATGTCGCCCTGACCTTGCCCCAGCGATATGGCATGCAACTTCTTCCCGCCGAACCCCTTCTCCTCGGCTAAAGCAAAGAGTGCCGACATGGGATCCGCGCCCGGCGTCAGCACGAACAGCAACGGAGTGAAGCACTTCGAGTCGTCGTAACATGCCCCCAAGTCGAACTGGGGCACCTCGATGAATCGAGCGCCCATCTCGTCCTTGACGAAGGCCTGCACCTCTGGTACGACCGCATCCGGTCGGACCGCT
>Ga0209404_10002020_pt1 | contig 12945 bp, 9 predicted proteins | sample TroAtlMetagenome_2_FD_187447 | JGI IMG/M metagenome (GOLD analysis project Ga0209404, IMG submission 187447) | Marine eukaryotic phytoplankton communities from Atlantic Ocean - Tropical Atlantic ANT8 Metagenome (SPAdes) (version 2) | ecosystem: Environmental > Aquatic > Marine > Oceanic | place...
TGAAGGAGGAATTGCACGATCACCAGGTCATTGTATGACAATGGGAACCGCTTCAACGATGACGGCAATAGCTGAAGTTTTAGGATTTTCAATTCCTGGTGCTTCATCCGTTCCGGCAATGGATTCAAATCACTTAAGACTCGCTGCGGAGGCTGGCAGGCAGGCTGTCAATAATGCATGGGAGGGACCCAAGCCGTCTGATTTAGCGACGCGAAAAGCTTTCGAGAATGCGATTGCGGTAGACATGGCAATTGGAGGATCAACAAATGCCATCGTTCATCTACTAGCCATGGCGGGGCGCGCTGGAGTTGAATTATCCTTGAGTGATTTTGATGAGATTTCGAGAAAGACTCCACTCATTGCTGACCTTCGACCTTCAGGGAAATTTCTTATGGAAGATTTCTACTTTGCAGGTGGGCTTACTGCTGTTCTTAAAAGGATGGAGTCTATTTTACATATGGATTTGCCTACGGTGAATGGTAAGACTCTTGCAGAAAATGTTATCAATTCCCAGGTTCACAATGATGAAGTCATACGAACCATTGATGATCCAATCGCAGCTGATGGTGGAACTACGGTCCTTGGAGGGAATCTGGCGCCAAATGGAGCTGTTATTAAACATTCAGCGGCTGATCCATCACTCCTCAATCATTCGGGACCTGCTGTTGTGTTTAATGATTATAAAGAACTTTCAGAACGTATTGATGATCCTGAATTGCCAGTTACCAAGGATTCTGTTCTTGTTTTGAGAAATGCTGGTCCTATAGGAGCACCGGGAATGCCGGAATGGGGAATGTTGCCAATTCCTAAAAAACTTCTCAAGGAAGGAGTTCGAGACATGGTTAGAATTTCTGATGCTAGGATGTCTGGGACGAGTTATGGAACTTGCGTCTTGCATGTCGCCCCTGAATCTGCGGCAGGTGGTCCGCTAGCGGCCGTGCAGGATGGTGATATGATTACTCTTGATGTTGAATCTAGGACTATTAATCTGGAGATTTCGGATGAAGAAATTAAAAAACGCATTGAAGACTCAGATAAAAGAAAAGATCCCTATGCGAGAGGTTACACAAGACTTTACCTTGATCACGTAACTCAAGCCGATAAGGGATGTGACTTTGATTTCCTTGAAGGTGAAGATGAAACCCCAGAACCTCAAATTTATTAATTGATGCTAATTTTTTTTATTATCCTTTGGTCTATAACGGCGCTTTTTGTTTTGAGGTTGATTTTCTTCTCTGGCCCTTTTAGTGAAAATATTGAGGAGCCACCTAAAGGCATTATTGACATGCATTGTCACACTGCAGGGCTAGGGCATGGGAATAGTGGAGCAATTATTTCCGATGATCTTCGAAATAGTTGGAGATTCGATGTTTACTTGAAATCTTTTGGAAGCAGTGAAGAAGAGGTACATGATTATGGAGACCAGATTCTTGTGCACAGAATAGTAGATTCGATTCGAGATTCTGAATACGTTGACGGTGCTGTCCTTTTGGCTCTTGATGCGCCTCGTGATGATAGGGGGGAGATCATGCAAGATAAAATGGAATTTTATGTTCCTAATGAGTACATTGCTGAACAGGTTAAGAATTACCCCGAGTTATACTTTGGTGCTAGTGTTCACCCAAATAAGCCAGATTCATTACATGAATTAGCTTGGTCGAAGGATAATGGAGCGGTTTTGGTAAAGTGGTTACCAAATATACAGGAAATAGACCCCTCCGATGAACGATATATACCTTATTACAAGAAGCTGATAGAACTCGATTTGCCTTTATTAGTTCACACTGGAGACGAAGAATCCTTTACTCGGACTAATGATAGACTTGGTGACCCTGAGTTATTGACCTTACCTTTGGAGCTTGGTGTTAAGGTTATCGCGGCTCATGTCGCGAGTTCGGGTAAGTCTGATGGTTATGAGAATATTGATAGGTTGCTCAATATGTTAGAAAAATACCCCAATTTAGTTGCTGATATTTCTTCGTTGACTCAAGTAAACAAAAGAAAAAACCTAAGAAAAGTAATCACCGATGAGCGATTATCTGGACGGTTGCTTTATGGAACAGACTACCCGTTAACTAATACCCCTCTGGTTACTTCCCTTCAGTATTTTCTTAATCTTACCTTCAAGCAGATGTGGGAAATATTTAGAACTAAAAATTCATGGGACCGGGACGTTAAACTGAAAAGTGCACTTGGTTTTGAAGCTGAGATCTTTAATTTCCCAAAAAAATATTTAAAAATTTCCAGTTAGAAATTATGAAATCGAGTTTAGCCATTTTTTTGTTAGTGGTTTTTGCATCAGTCTTTGCAGCCGGTGAGAATAAAAAAACTAACATTCTATTTATTCTTGCTGATGATGTGGGTTATGAAGGATTAAGTTGTTATGGGGGGCAGTCTTATTTAACCCCACGTTTGGACAGGCTTGCTAATAATGGCATCCAAGCGATGCACTGTTACAGTATGCCAGTTTGTCATCCTACAAGGATTGCTATACTAACTGGATGCTACCCAAAAAAAATTGGTAGTCCTCGGTGGGGAGAATTTCCAAAGAACCTTGAAAGGGAAACTATTGCGCATGCGCTAAAGGACTCTGGTTATGCCACAGCTGTTGCAGGAAAGTGGCAATTAACACTCCTTAAAAATGACCCTAAACAACCCTTCCGCATGGGCTTTGATAACTATAGTGTTTTTGGTTGGCATGAAGGTCCGAGATACCATGATCCGATGATCTATGAAAACGGTTCCGTTAAATCCGGGACGAAAAATAAATTCGGACCTGATATTTATCGTGAATTTCTTGAGTCCTTTATGTCTAGATCGCTCAAAGAAGAGAAACCCTTCTTTGCTTTTTACTCAATGGCACTATGTCATGACGTCACTGATGATCTAGGAGATCCTGTTCCGGTTTCACCAAGCGGTAAGTATTTAAATTATAAGGAAATGGTTACCGAGATGGATCGCCAAGTAGGTTTGCTAGTGGAATTTTTAGACAAGAAAAAAATACGCGAGAATACTCTACTTGTTTTTGTTGCTGACAATGGAACGCCTTCAAGATTTATCTCTTATCCCAAAGGAAAAAAACTTATTAGAGAGCCTATTTTTTCGAATTTGAATGGCCAAAGAATTCAAGGAGGAAAAGGAAAGTTAGATGACACCGGAACTCGGGTTCCAATGATAATAAATTGGCCTTCTGTGGTCAGTTCGGGCAAGAAGTCTGATGCTCTAATCGATATGGCTGATTTTCATGCAACATTTAGTGAGGTTGCGGGATTGAAAGTGAATAAAAAGATTGATGGTATTAGTTTTCTACCAATTTTTGATGGAAAAGATTCTAAAAAATCTTGGGCATATAGTGAACGTAAAGGGAAATGGTGGGTAAGAGATCAGAAATATAAGTTATATAACGATGGAAAATTCGTGGAGGTTAGTTCTACTGACCCTGGTAACGAAGTTCCACTTAATGGTAATTTAAGTGAAGATCAAAAGGCTGCATTTCTAGTCTTAGATTGCGCCAGACAAAACCTTGACGATTGAGATCATAAAGACTACTCGGTGGTATCAGGAACGAATGCTGAGATCATTTTCCTGAAGCCATCTAGTTGTTTACGGTAACTTGTGACTTGGTCATCATTTAGGAACTCGGATACGCCACTAATTCTTTTGTCTAGAGCATCATCAATGACTCCCATGAATTGATTTCTAGTGATATTTGTCATATCCATATAACCTGGTTTTTCAGAGGCATTTATTTCAATAAACAAGTCACGAGCTTGATCAATTTGCTCCTCAGTGATTCCAGCTATTTCTCTTAATCCTCCAAGATCTTCATTAGTCTTTTTTTCGATTCTCTCAATCTCGCGTTCTTCGGCATAGGTCTCATATTCTGCTAGTTGATCTCCTGAGAGAAGTTCCTGCATTGCCTTATCTATTTCCGAATAATTATCTTCGTCTGATGCAATGAGTTCGGCTATTGAAGCTTTTCCGGTGAATAGCTTTAATCCGGCTTCTGATTGAGCTTTTGCCTTTGCTTCAAGAAGTTCTTGTAACTTACTTTTTTGGCTGGCTGTAAGATTAAATCTTTCTGCCATTTTGTCGACTTCATCACTAACTTCTTCTTTTTGTTTTTCTTCCCCTAGAGCCATGAGCGTTTCCAAAATCTCATTTCCTTTTTCTTTCTCATCTTCTTTTTCATCTGTATCAGATTTTATAGACGAAGAGTCTTTTCTAGGACTTGTATTAGTAACAGACAGGCGGGGAGTCTTAGTTGAGGGATTTGAATTAGTGATTCCGTTCGTAGATTTTTCAACAGTCGAAACTTTTTGAGGTTCATTACTCTTAAAAGTGTATTGCGCGAATAAAACGCCAAGGACTCCAGCTAATAGACCAAGGACAAAACCCATGATCATTTTTGGAGAATTTTTGTTCTCTAGATTTTCCATTATATAAGGATAACCTATTTTTTTTAAAATCAGGAAACAAATAATTCTAAATGTTAACCATGCTTGTTAATGCCTATAGTTTCGTGTTAAAATTGGGGATGATACGACTTTTATTAACTATTTGGGCAATGGCAACATTGGCTTATTCAGAGAATGAAAATTGGAAGCCTATTCTAGTTCCTGAAAAGAAAGAAGGGCTCATAAATAGTGGAAGAGAGCTGGAGGTCTTTGAGCATGGAATAAAAAAAGCGTGGGGATACGAGGCACCGCAAACAGACACATTTATTGTAATTCACCCTGAAAAGATCAAAAAAAAGGCTCCACTTTACGTTGTTTTACACTCTGCGGGTCATGATGTCTTTTCTGCTGTTAAGTGTACAAAACAAGTTGGAAATCATGATATTTATCACTCACCTTCAAACTTTTATGCTCTATATGTAGATTGTAGGGCAAATAAAGGAGATTGGTGGTGGGGTGGAATGCATGCCAGAGATGCAAATCTAAAGAAAAAAAATTCAGGTACAGAAACTCGCCCTGTTGAGCGTCGTGTTATAGATACGATTGAGTGGGTTATTGAAAAATATAAGATTGATTCGAATAGAGTTTATTTGTCAGGCAACTCTATGGGAGGTAGTGGTGCGCTTGGGATTGGATTGCGACATGGTAATATTTTTGCAGCGATCAAAGCGAACGTTCCTGCAGGTATAGAACACGCAGATCAGAGGATGGCTTTTTCAGACGATGCTGCGGCAAAGAAACTCAACTTACCGGATCCTCCAATTACATTGGATTACTCTGGTCAGAATGATGGTTGGTCATTTGGTCATGACCGATTTGTTAAAGCAATGAATGACAGAAAGTATCCACTTTATTTTTACTGGGGATCATTCGGTCATGCCAATAATCATGAGAGAATTTTACAAGTTAATGATCTTATTAATTCATTTGATTGGTTGAGTGTTAAAAAAAATGAAGCTTACCCGGTATTCACAAATGCGACTTCTAACGATGACTTGCCTTGGCCTAATAATTTATCAGATAAACAGTCGGGTCAGGTGAATGCATTCTTTAGATGGAAATTAATGAGCGATGAAAAAAAATCATTTACTGTATCGTTATATTTAAATTCGGCTGATGATATTAAAACAAAATTCAATCTTCCTAAGGAAGCTACCACGGATGTGACATTGAGAAGATTGCAGAACTTTGAATTTAAAGAGGGTGATTTTATAAATTGGAATTTTGGGGAATCAAAAGGAAAGATAAGAATCGGCGCTGATAAAATCATCACTGCTCCGAGCCTTAAAATAACAACGGCTCCCCAAACCTTGAGTATTTCGCTTGCTAAGAATTAGAAATCAAAGCTCTTAGGGCTTCAAGTGGCTTGACTTGATAATCAGGATATAATATTATCTTCATTTAAAATTTAAGAAGTAGAATATGGATATATCGATTCTTTACTGAGGAGTGTGAAATTACAAACCTCAAGCCGTCAGTTTGGCGGATGAACTTAAAGAAGGACTGACAGGCGCGAGTGTTGAAATCGTTGAAGGCAGTGGTGGAGTTTTTGAAGTGACTCTCAATGGTTCTTTGATTTTCTCAAAGAAGGACATGGATCGATTTCCTGAAGAAGGTGAACTATTAAAATCTATTAATGAGACGAGTTAAGTTTTAATCTTAAGAATAAGAATTTATATAATTACCTCAGTAGGGCTTTCGCCCGAGAGGAGTCGTCCCTCTTCCTTTAATTATAACCCCACTTGAAGGAAGGGGACGACTGGTCTCAGCAAGTAACATGCTTGCGCATGCTGTTATTATTATAACTCCTCGACTTCACCAAATCTTAGCAAAAAAAGTAAACATTTTCGTGATAAGTTAAAAAACAGCTGTTTTTTTAGTAATTTAATTTGTGTTAGAACTCATTTATTTTGTCGAATTCAAGCTCATCAGGTGATCCCATTTCTCTTCCAATTACTTCTGAAATTGATTTGCATGCTTTTCGCCCTAATGAAGTAAGCTCCCTTTTAAGAGAATATATTAGGGAGTGTAGAGAGAAGAATATCCTCTTAATAAGAATAGTTCATGGAAAGGGTACAGGGACGCTTAGGGAGGGTGTACATAGGCTCCTTGATAAAATGCAGAATGAAGTCATTTCCTATACATTAGGAAATCAAACAAGTGGTGGTTGGGGCGCTACAGTTGCGACTCTTAAAGGGTTAGAGTCGGAGAATGACTAGATTTATTTTAGAGTTTTTTTAAAGCCGAAGCTGTTACCTTAGATAGCTGGGACTCGTCATCAATTTTTGTAAGTATAGACTTTAGATCTTCTTTGTACTTTTTAATATCTCGATCAGCAATTATTCGTATAACTGCTATTTGTACTTTTTTAGAGGGATCTTTAAGCGCTTTTGAGATAAGATTAATATCTAGATCTTCTTGCCATCTAGTCGATGTAAGTAAAGCTACCTTGGATTTTTCCGAGAGAGATTTCCAATCAATATTAATTTTATTTTCCGAGTTCTGGTAATGCCAAAAGAAGTTAGCGAGTTTAAATTGATCCTCTTGAATTTTTTCAAGTGATTTAATATTTAATTTTTGGGATAGGGTTTCAGTTCTGATAGGGTTTATTTTTTCTGGCATCTTTCCTTTTACTGGAGTGAGTTTCCATACCTTGCCTTGTCCATGCAATTGATAGCTTGCATTTACCCAGTCCGTGAAAAAAACCGAACCATCTTTAGCATGAGCAAAATCGACTGGTCTAAAATTGGCATCACCCTTGACGATGGTTTTCATTGTGGCTGAGTAGTTAGAACCTTCTTCCTTTAGTTCATACTGTTCAATTTGTCCTAAGGCCCAGCTTGATACCCATAAATAATTTCCATATGGAATCACTGAACATGCAGCTTCACCTGTACCGCAGATCATGGGTAGTGTTCCTGGTAATTCGCCGTCCCATGCCTGTAAAGGATCAGTTCCAGGTCTTCCGTATTTGAATTGGTAGCCGTAATCTCCTCCGGGAATAATTTTTAGCAGTCGGTTCTCAGGTCTTTGGTCAGGGTCATTATCGACCGCAAACATTTCTCCTTCCTTGGTTAAACAGATGCCAAAGGGATTCCAGAAGCCAGTAGCTATTTTTTTCATGGACCCGTCAGAAAAATTATAGCTGTATATATTTCCTCCTTCTCCGCCTCCCTTGAGGCGAGTGATTTCTTTTTTATCAAGATGACTGACAATCTCATAGTCCTTCCCGAGGTTTTCACCGAATCCGAAGTAAAGTTTGGATTTGTCGGAAGTCAGTACTAAGCCACAGAGTCCGTTGTGTGGATAATTGCCCTCAGTTTCTAGCTTTATTATTTCTGTTTTTAAATCTGCAGTACCATCATTATTGAGGTCATCTAGTCTGTATATTTCGCCTCTTGTCGCTACGATAGTAGCATTTTTACCTGCATTGGTAATCGACATCGTATGAGTGCCACCTAGGTAATAGGTTTGAACCTTGTCAGCTTTTCCATTTCCATTCGTATCAGTGAAGGCGAGAATTCGATCAGTTTCTGGGCCCTTATAATCATCAGGTCTGAAATGAGTATGTGACTCGATAACCAGGAGTCTTCCTGAATCGTCTATTGTGCACCCAACGGGTGTTGATACCATTGAATTATCAGCAAAGAGATCGAGTCTGTAGTTAGGATCAAGGGACTTGGGTTCCTCTGCCTTTATATAAGTAATGTAAATTACTATAAATAAAGTTAAGCAATTAATAAGTTTCATAATTTAGTTCTTTCCGCTTACAGGGTTGACCCTGAAATTGGCTCCTTTTTCGAATGAGACTGAATAGTCTGAGAATTTTTTATTTGGCTCTGGAAAATCTGTACTAACGAATTGAGCTCCACTAGACAGAGCTTTATCTCTTCTAGTTGTTTCATTTTTTCTTGCTTCTCTTGTATCAGAGTCAGCTCTGGTACGAACCATGAATCCTGCTTTCACAAGGCGCTTTATTTGGGCATGCGCTCTGAGAGGATCATTGAGCTTAAAGAAGGCGGCCCCTGGATCATTTTCGCCAACACTTGCAAATAATAGCCTTCCTTCTAGCGATGGATTTTTCGCAATATACATGTTACGAATCTTTCCTCCATTATCTAATCCAAACATGACCTTTCCTTTAGAGGTATCAACAGAGGGCCACCCTTTCGTCAGTACCGCTTCTCTAAGCGTTTTAAACTTTCCTCTGACTGAGTCTGGAGTAATGATTTTCTCTTTTTTAAATACACTAAGGATCTCAGATTCCACCTCTTCAAGGAGAGCTCGATTAAATTGAACCGGTTTCTTGGCTAGTGGAACTGGGCTTTTATCTTTCATTTCAAGAAGAATGAAAATAGGAACATGGGAAGGGTTATTAGTTGACCAATTTTTAATCTCATTTAATGCAGATATCAGGGTGGGTGTCGTCGTTAGATAGTCGACTGCGGAGTCATGGAGAACTTTGAATCCTGGCTTTTCCATTTCTTCACTAAACATTACTGGAGGATTTAGACCTAATAGACCGGGTGTGCTACTTCTCGAATAGTGGCCTCCTTTGGGATCAGCAAAAATATCTAACTCAAAGTGACGAACTCCAAGTTTTTCTAACTGTTCCGTGAGGGGGCGGTGAGTGTACTCCAAGGAATCTTTTAACCCACGGTTTATAATACCTATTCTCTTAAGGTTCTTTTCAGGAAGAGCAATATGGTATGAGTTGTGGGTTCCAATGAGCTGTATTTGATTTATGCGTATGGATCCTTTGTCTTGGGCAAAAGACAATTTGACCAATATCAAAATCGATAATGCGGCGCTCGTACCAAACTGGGCGAGGTTCATGGAAATATATTATATAACCTTAGAGCTTCTTGATCGTAATGTTTCTATAAGAGACAAGGTGTCCGTGGTCTTGAAAACCTATATGGCCTTCTCTTTTGAAGTCTTTTAAAGCTGTCTTGTACTTATTCTTAGAGCCGTCTGGATTCTTATTAGGCTCTGTCCATTTATTAAGATCCATTCCATTAATGACTTCCCCATTCATTTCTACAGTGATCATATTGTCTTTGGCGGTAATCTTAACTTTATTCCAACCGGTCGTTGCATTATTTTTCTTTGGAGGAACTAGATCATATAACGCTCCTACGGAATGTTTATTTGGGCCGTTAGGCTTCTCTACTTGGACCTCGATTCCAGTTTGGACAGGACTTTTTGGATTGTCAGTTCTAAAGAAAATTCCGCTATTACCTGTTGTCTTAAATTCGAGTGATAGGATGAAGTCTCCATACCTTTCTTTGCTCCATATATCACCAGTCTTTTTTTGACCTTGAAGGGTTCCATTAACAACTTCCCATTTTGAGGCTTTACCGTTGCGGTCTTGCCAACCTGTGAGGTCTTTCCCGTTGAAAAGTGATTTGCCATGGTGATCAGCAGAAGCAATTCCTGAAATGGCAATTAGTGTAATTAAGGTTGAGGTGATTTTTTTCATATCTATAAAATTAGGGACATTATTTTGCGCTTTTCATGCCATTGTGTCGAGAATCCTTTTTTGGTGGAAGAGAATAAATAGTCGATAATTCATTTTTATTATGTGCACCTAATGAAGCTAAGTGTGACAAAAATGATTCTGGACAGAAACGACTAATATATCGAACCTTTGTGCTCCTATGACTAATTGTATGAAATTAAATTGGCGGACAATGAATTTTTTATCGCCATTGAAGTCATTGCTTTTGGTTTTTTGGATTTTAATAGGTTTAGCTTTATCCGAGCCGCCACTTATCATTGCGCATCGGGGCGCGTCTGGTATTGCTCCAGAAAATACAATGGAGGCATTTAACCTAGCATGGAAGCTTGGAGCTGATGGGATTGAGGGGGATTTTCATTTAACTCATGACGGACATATTATTGCAATTCATGATGCGAATACATCTAAGGTTAGTGGAGGAAGTATTAATCTTCTTGTGAAAGAAGTTAAGCTCAAAGAGCTGCAGGGTATTGATGTGGGGTCATGGAAAGATGAAAAATTTTCTAGTGCTCGTATTCCTACACTAGAACAAATTATAGATTCTTTGCCGATAGGTAAAAAATTCTTTATCGAAATCAAATGTGGAACTGAGATTGTGGATCCTTTAGTTAAAGTGCTTGATCAAAGAATAGATAAGCGGCCAGAGTTGGCCAATCAGATAAGTTTTATTTCTTTTGATTATCAAGTTATCAAGGCATGCCGCAACAAGTGGCCAAACATCGAAGCTAATTTCTTAGAGTCCTACAAAAAAAATAAGGAAACAGGAAACTGGTCTCCTGATAAAACTGAATTGTTAAAAACTCTAAAAAAATCTTCAGCTAGTGGAATAGGTACTCAGGCTAATAAAGAAGTGATTGATTCAAATTTTGTCAAAAGCCTGCGAAAATCCAGATTAACTTTTCATTGCTGGACCATCAATGACATTGAGACAGCGAGGCATTTCAGAGATCTTGGCGTAGACTCTATAACTACAGACTTTCCCAAGAGAATTAGAGACGGATTAAAGTAAAAACTCTCTGTCATTGAACTTTTCGTTCAGGTTTCGTTCTAGTTAATTTTGCTTCTTGGATGCTGTTTATCTTGTCAGGACACAAACTGAAAAATTCCTCGGCTTGTTTTTTGGTCCATACATGATCGTAGTTTGAGGCTTGTTTCTTTTCGGAGTTACCACATTGTTTAGCGGCAATTCCTCTTGTGAACTTCCCAGACCATGCGGTGCATCCTGTGTGTCTTAAACAATTTGATGGATAGAGTTTAAAGTTTTCAGCTTTACCAATTCCATTAACCAAAAGACCAATTTCTCGCCTGTGGTCATCGACTTTCGTTTTCTTCCAGTTAGCAGGAAACACTAAACCAGTCTTCCCTCTAAAGGGCTTTAGCCACTGGATCAACGGCTCACGCCGTCGAGCATCGCGAATGCGATGCGAGCTGCCTCTCCTAATTTAGAAGTTCTTACGCTATTGATGAAGCTATTAATTATTTTTTACTAATCTTCCTCTCGGCGAACTCTGAAGTAACGACCTTTGTAATCATCAATTGAGTACAGCCTTTTAACTAATTTGCCTTCTCCTGCAACCCCTGTTTCTATTGCACTCCAATTTTCTAGATCGACAGAATTTTCAATTTTGTAGGTCATATTTTTTCCAGCATTAAATTTGATCTCAACTGCTGTTTGAATTTCAAGATATGCCTCTGGAGTACTTTCTTTATTTAGAGGGTCATACTTTGTATTGATCTCGAATATATCATCAAAGCCATCGCCATCTGTGTCAGGCTTGGAGAAACTTGTTCCGTAAGTATAAACCTCATCATAGTCTTTAAGGCCATCGCCATCTGTATCTGCTAAAGTAGGATCACTTCCAATCACATATTCTTCTCGACCATCTGATATGCCATCACCATCAGTGTCCTTATAGGCGGCAAAGTAAAAACTAGATTCTGTTGATCCAGCACTGTTTGAGATCTTAACTGTCCAAACGCCGTTATTATCATCATTGGCCGATATTACAAAGCTGTTTGATTTCCCTCCAAGTATTTCAGGAATTAAAAAATTTCCGAAGTACCACTGATATGTGAAATCATCTGGAAACCCTGATTCGGGTGTCGCATCTATGGTTATTGTTTCATCGGGAAGCGCTTCATAAAATTCATCAAATGAAACAACTGGAGGACTAGGATCTGGCAAGGTCGGCTTCTCTAATTCATAAAGCTCACTAACTTCGCTTGAGGATAGTGCGCGGTTGTAAATGCGAAGGTCATCTATGATTCCATCAAAGTTTTTGCGCTTATTAGGTTCAATTGCACCAATGATCAATAGGCCTTTTGAATCAATCACTGCTCCTGCACTTAACTCTAAATCATTACCTAATTGTTTCCCATCAATAAAAAATTTAATAGCTTGAGATCTTCTTACTATGGTAATTTGTTTCCAAATGCCAACTGGGAAAGAATAATTAGGTTCGATGCCATTCCCTGTACCAAACCAACTCCAGTATCCGTATCCTAGACCAGAGTTAGGAGCAGATTCAGAAAAAGCATCATTTATGGAAATATGAAAACCATTATCAGTTTGAAATGAACCCATCGATAAAAGCCACATATCATTTTGGTCGGATCTTGTCTTAACCCAAAAGCTTGTAGTAAAAGGTTCACTCTCATTTAAATTACTCGGCAAATTGGATTGAATGTACCCACTGCCTTGATCAAATGAATAAGCTTGATCTGCCTGTCCAAATCTATCGGTTGTTAGTGTTGCCCCGTTTACTGTACCATCATTATCATTTGCACTCTCATCATTAGCATTGCCATTAAAGGGATAGTAAGCAACGAGTCCATCTTCTAATGATGGTTTCTCTAGTTCATAAAGTTTACTAACTTCACTTGCTGATAATGCGCGGTCGTAAATGCGGATGTCGTCAATTAATCCCCGTGTTCGTTCATCTTTAGTTGGTGAGTTTTCCCAATTGC
>Ga0209404_10002023_pt1 | contig 12933 bp, 15 predicted proteins | sample TroAtlMetagenome_2_FD_187447 | JGI IMG/M metagenome (GOLD analysis project Ga0209404, IMG submission 187447) | Marine eukaryotic phytoplankton communities from Atlantic Ocean - Tropical Atlantic ANT8 Metagenome (SPAdes) (version 2) | ecosystem: Environmental > Aquatic > Marine > Oceanic...
GCAGTCCCAGGCGTACACAATTAGTGGTAGGTGCGCCACCCCCGGGTCGCTCGACGACGTGCCGTGGAGCTTGCCTCTCTCTGAACCCTGCCAGGAGCCGGGGTGCGTCTTGCACGGCGTCGGCGCGCTGGCGTCGTAGGATTTCAGGCAGAGCTGGCAGACTGGCATCTATGTGTGCTCTTGCGAACCCACGAGCACCGATGCGGCCAGTTACGGCTGTTGCCACTGCGTTTTTTGCCTGCCTAGGCCAGGGCTAGTGTCTTAAGGTCGCTAGGCCCCCGAGCGCGATTCACGCCTTCGTGTCCAGAATTCATCTTTGGAAGGGGTCCCACGAGGCTTTCACCAGCCAGATAGGCAGCTCGCCGAGCGTCATCCAGCACCGAGTGGGCAGACTTGTTGCCCTCTGCCATTCACCCTCTCAACTTTGTACAAACTGCACATTAACACAATGAAGGCTGCCGTTTTAGCCCTCGCCCTCTCCCTGACGCCCGTCGCTGCTGAAGCCTGGGCACCGAGGCCGATGCCGTCGCTGCACAAGAGTGCACCGATGCGTGCTGAGGCTGCCGTCGCGGTTTCGGGAGGCAGCGACGCGCGCGCCGGGCCGGCAGGCGTCTACGATGCCGCCGTGACGTTAGGAGCTGGCAAGGCCGCCACGCCGATCTCCAAGCTCATCCCGCTCAGCTTCCTGAGCGGTCCGCACCAGTGCATGAACCAAATCGTCGCGGCGCGGCGCCGCCACTGCTGAATCACGCCCTCCACGCCATCGACGCGACGCCAGCTCGATGGCGTGGAGTTGTGGTCTATTACCGCTCGTTCCAGCCAGCACGGCCGCGTTCGAAGCACCCGACTCACTGTTCGATAAAACGCAGGCGCGCACATCGCGTTGGGCGCCATGCTGGCGGTCTCCGTCGGCGGCAGCGTCCCGGGCATCAAGGCCGCGAACCCGGGCGTCCAGCGCGCGCTCCTCGGCGTCATGGGTTTACCTATGGGCTTACTGATGGTCCTCGGCGCGGGCGGCGAGCTCGTGACGGGCAACATGGCCGTCTGCACGGCGGCGTACAAAGCCGGCAAGGCTAGTCTGTCGGACCTCTGCAGAAACTTGGGTACGGTCTACCTCGGGAACTTTGTGGGCTCCTTGGCCGTGGCAGCTCTAGGAGCCTGGGCCTCGACGGGCGTCACGGGCGGCGCCATCGCCGTGGCCACGGGCAAGGTCTCGGGCACCTTCGGCGCGGCGTTCGCGAGAGGCGTTCTGTGCAACTGGCTCGTGTGCATGGCCGTCTGGATGGCGACGTCCCAAAAAGATTTGATCTCGAAGGCCGCGGCCGTCTTCTTCCCCATCTCGGGCTTCGTGGCCATGGGCTTAGATCATTCCGTGGCGAACATGTTCCTCATCCCCTTTGGAATCTTCTGCGGCGCGGAGATCACGTGGGCGGACATGGTCATGAAGAACCTGGTGCCCGTGACCTTAGGTAATTTGGTCGGCGGCGCGGTCTTCGTCGCGGCGGCGTACCACTCGGCCTACGGCAAGTAGATGGCGCGGCACTGTACATACTCCTGACCATAATACGCCCGCCGAGGGGGTTCCCTCCTTCTAAGTCACATGAAGTTAACACTTTGCAACGGTGGCGTGCGGCGATGGCGTAGAAACTTGCGTAGAAGGTAGATCGCGCGTCGGCACCGCGCGTCGTTTGTGCTGGCCACCACTCGTAGATTGCGGCGTCGTCGTCGCGGCGTCGTCGTCCGGGAGAGACATCCCACAAAACTGGCACGCCGTCGCCGCCAGCATCAGGACTCGGGAGACCCGGACTCGGAAAAATCAAGTGGACTCACATATTAATCGAGACAGAGAGCGGGGGCGAGGCGCGGCCCATCGACCGAGCGCGTGGCCCATCAGCTATTGGGGCGGGGAAAACTTGGTGGCGAAGCCGCGTCTGCCACCGACGCGGCCGAGGCCGTCTTCTCGTGCCGCGCTTAGAAGAGCGTGGCGCCCGTCTGGAGCTCCTGGACGATCATGCCCGCGGCGGCGAGCATGGCGAGGCGGCCGTGCTGGAGCCTGCGCGAAACCGCCCGGGTGAGTCGCGGAACGAATTCTCTCATCGAGCCGCGACGCGCGAACACGACACACAACCACAACACACAAACAAGAGTTCTCTCTCATCGAGCCGCGACAGACGCGACAGACAAACAACCACAACAAACAAACAACACATCGCCACGCCATCGACGCGACACACACAAACAACAGGGTCGTGGTCTTCGACGCCGCGCGGGACTCCTTGGTCTGCATCTCCTTGAGCGCCTCGGGGTCCTCGGGCTTGAGGCCGAGCGGGTCGAAGTCGAGGTCGCCCGGCGTGTAGCCCGGGCGGAGCTGGAAGTAGTTCTCCGGCACCGTCGGCTCCATCCAGCCGCGGAGCGCACGGAACGTCTCCGGCACGGCGATGAAGAGGAGGATCACGGGCCTGCGCGACGCCGCCCGGTGAGTCGCGTGCACACGACACGTATCACAACAACAACAAACAGCGTGGTTTCGGCTCCGCGCGGGACCAGAAGCCCGTCGGCACCTGCCAGAACTGGTTGATGCCAATGCCGCTGATCTTACCCTCGAAGAGGGGCGTGAAGCCCGACTCGCCGATGAGGAAGCCAAGCGTGGCTAACATGGCGACGCGGCCGTGCGTGAGCTCGGCCTCGCGGTAGCGCTTGAGCTCCGAGGCGGACACATCAGCCGAAAATCCGGCAGGATCGAAGAAGCCAGTCGGCTCGAGGATGCCCGGGAGCGACTGAACGTCGTCGAACGACGACGGGTTGTAGACCGCCTTGAGCGACGTCGTGGCCTTGGAGGCGGCCGGGGCCTGGAAGGCCGCGGCGGCGCCGAAGGTCGAGGCGAGGAGGAGCTTGGAGTGCATGGTTGCGGTTTGTGTGTCTGCGTGACGGCGCGTGGCGTTGTGTGACGTCGCTTGGCGTTGTTGACGTCTTCGTCGGCGGCGTGCGCGGCCGGCGGAGTGTGTGTGTTGGTCGCAAAACGAGCGCGTTGCTGCGCGAGTGGACCGCGGCCACTACTGCGGGTGCCGTGGGCGCGCGCGCGCGGTGCGACACGCATCGATGCGCCTTCGCAGCCTCACACGTGCTGGTGGCGCCGCGCGCGGCCGATTTTCACCGCGTCTTCGCGCAGGCGTGCGTTGTTAAGGGTCGCAGGCGTGTTGCGCGGTCCAAGAGCTGCGTTTCGTGCAATGGCGATGCTAGACGCGGCTGTTCACGTTTTATGTGCTGGACTGCTTCGTTCGTCGAGTCGGCCACCTCCTTTGTTGCAGTCTTCCGATTCGCGCGTGTGCAACCCCAAAAAAACGCAAAGATCCGCACACAGCAGACGTCTGGGACAGTCGGAGTACGCATCTGCAAGGCGGGCATCAAGGGAACGCGCGCCAGGCCGCGAACGCGGGCGCGCGGCGGTACACATCCATGGTGGACCGTGAGGTGGCCAGGCAGCGGAGGCGGTTGTGCACCATGGGTAGGCAACTATACTACTACAATTAAGAGCCGCGCTAGACCGTCCAGGAACAACAAGCGAGCAGCCGAGTTACCACTCCAAATCCTCTGGCAAAACAGGGTGCTGCAGCGGCACCACCGACTTCTTCTCCTTATCTCGTGGCAGTGCCTTCCGCATGTCGAAGGCGTCCTCCGTGCCGCTATAATACCCTAAAACCCGCCGGTAGACCGAGTAGCCGAAGGCCTCGTACATGCCGATGGCCAACGCATTCGACACCCGAACGAACAGATCGACGAAGTAGGCGTCGAACACGTGCTCCGACGTGCTTTCGAGCGAGTTCATGAGCTTTCTTCCTAAACCCCTTCGCCGAAATTCCGGCGCGACGGTCACGGCCGTGACGTGGCCGTGCCACAGCTCCCCCTCGCCCTCGGCCTTCCCCATGACGTAGCCCATCAAATTCCCAGAAGGATGCGCCTCCGCTTGAAAAAAGTCCGGCCACGTGGACAGGTATTGTAAGTAAAAGGACATCTGGTACGTCTCCGTGAGCGGGTCGAGGTTGACGTTGTTGAACCGAAACAGGTCCTCGCAGCGGAACTGGCGCGTCGTCGTCATCTTCGTTTGTTCGGCCGCGCTATCGACGCGTCGACGGCTCTCGTCGAGACGCGTCGACGGCGTCTAGGCTGACGGCGTCTCGTGCAGGCGCCCGTCGAGCTCTGCGAGCTGTGGCCGCCTCGTTCGCCGCCCTGCGGCGATTTGGTCACAGGGCTTGCAAGCAAAGCTGTGGCTTTGATGCGGCGGCGCGTGCGTTACGCGTCACCGCAGCTGACAGCAGTGATCAAACGGTGTCGTTGAAAGCGCTGCTGCTTGCTCAGGTCTCAGCCGCGCGTGAACGCAGCGTGCTGGCCAAGCCAAAAGCTGGGGCTGCTCAGCTCTGGCAGCGAGTCTTGGCACCAGCTTGCCGCGCGCGAGAACGCATAGCTCAAGCAGCCTAGCGATAGAGCTCCACGACGCGGCTGTAACGGCAGAAGTTGACCGCCTTGGCACCTCGCAGCGTTTGCAGTGATTGCACCGAGAGCATCATGCTGCTCCTGAGGCACGCCGCGCGCGGCGCGATGCGACGGCCGCGCATCGCTGCGCGCGGCGAGCTGCGGCAACCGCGTCATGCTCATCGCTGCCTCGCAACGACGCCCGGCGACGACACGCCTACACAAACGCCGACGGAGGGCTGGACCGCGAACCCGCCCGAGGCCTGGATGGAGGTCATGAACCGGCCCCAGCACTTGACTGAAGCTTTAGATATTACGCCCCTCGGATACTACCCGTCTGATCTTGCGTTGAGGTACGTCGACTTTTTATCGAGCACATTTGATCTCCCGTTCTGTGCCGGGATTATTGGAGGCACGTTTTTGTTAAGAGCGGCCATGTTCCCTCTCAGCATAATAACGATGAAGCACACGGCGCGGATGCAGAAGGCCAAGCCCGAGTTGGAGGTCTTGCAAGAAAGAATCAAGACCGACCCTTCCGTCAAAACCGATAGGAGGAAGATGGACGCCTACCAGCGGCAGATGGGCGCGTTGTTAGCGAAACACGACGTCAAACCGTACCTCATCTTCATGTTTCCTCTGGCGCAACTGCCGGTGTTCATGTCGATGTTCTTCGGCCTGAGACGAGCGGCGGAGTCGTTCCCGACAGAATGCGCAACAGGGGGCATGCTCTGGTTCCCGGACTTGTCCGTGGCGGATCCCACCTACGCGCTACCATTGCTGACCTCTGGACTGTTCCTCGTGATGATCGAGGTCGGTGCTGATGGCATGAACGCCTCGGCCAACAAGGACCAGGCCAAGACCATGAAGAACGTCATGCGGGGCATGGGCGTTCGTTCCGGCGTCCCTTGGTGACGAGTCGCGTCGATGGCGTGCCCCTGGCGCCGCGTCGAGTCCCTGTGCGCCATCGCCGCGACGCGCCCTCATTCGCAGGTCCTGATGGTTCCGTTTACGTACCATTTCCCCGCCAGTGTCTTCTGCTACTGGGTGAGCGCGAACGCGTTCTCCCTGGGCCAGACCGTGCTGCTCAATAAAGTGCCCGGCGTGCGCGAGGCTCTAGGTGTTCCCATCGTGCAGACTCAGTCCAAGGTACGGAAGCCAACCGCGCCGCCCGTCGAGACCGTGTTTGGGAGACTCGAGAAGGCCATCGACACGGCCAAAAAGCAGGCGGCGAAGGACGACGCGCCCCTCGTCGCCGCCGACGTCTTCGAGAAGAAGGCTGAGGATGATGCTTTTCTGAAATCGCGGCCCGCACAGCAGGTGGTCACGCACGCGCAGCCGCCCAAACAGACCGCGACGCCTCCCAAGCAGCGACGGAAGAAGAAGGGGAAGAAGTCGAAACGGTAGTTTATTTTAACGTAGTAGTATGATATTGAATCATCGCGGCGATGGCGTTTGGGGCGGTGTCCGATAGCATGTTCTTACACTTGTCGACGACGACGCGCCTAGTTCGAGCGAATTCTGTGCACCTGGACGGGCAGGTCACAAACACCTGGACCACGGGCAGGTCACAGGCTCTTGAAGCGTATCCTCGCATTCTGCTGGAGCTCGAAGAGGCCGTCCAGGCATAACGCGTGGATGGCCTCGATGTCGGAGCGCAGTTGTCGCGCGTCCTGACTTCGCAACATGACGCTCCCGGGCGTCGTCAGGAAGTCGACGGTCGGCGTGAGCTCATCCCCTAGTTTCGTCTTGATCTCCTCGCCGACGTACGATTTCAATGCCCTAATTTTCTCCAGATTGATCGACCGGACGACGCCAGACGCGTGGGCGATCAGCATGACCTCGACGGCGCCGCCCTCGAAGTGCGCCGGTCGAGCCGGTAACCTATGGACGCGATACGGCCGCTCCACCAGGTCGAGCATCACGGACAACTGGTCGTAACCGATCGTCGGAGCCGACAACTCGACGAAGGTCCCCTCGCCGCCGTGGGGCCGGCAGCCCACCTCGACCAAGCAAGGCTCGTCGCAGGAGTCGAGCCACATGACCTCGGCGTGGCTGGGGCCGTGCCGACATCCCAACGCGTCGAGGACCCCTCGCACGTATTCCGTCAGTTTCGACTCGCGCACGCCGTCCTCGGACTGATACAGCTCCATGCAATAATAGACGAACTGCGCGCCGTTGCAGGGTCTCTTGTCGTACCGCCTGTGTGGAAATCAAATTTCAGGCGCCCCACGCCATCGACGTGATGTCTGCTCGATGGCGTGGCGGTGCGCGCCCGACGCACTGGTTGATTTCCACGCAGGCGCCAGACCAAATCGCCACGCACTTGTGGACGCCCTCGACACTTACATGATCGACGACGTACTCCGTCCCCTTCATGAACTCCTGCAGGAGCACGTTGTCGTTGCTTTCTCCGAAAACGGTCTCCGTGCCGAGGATTTCACTGAAACGTTGTTCACATTCTTCCAAACTCTTGGCAATATAAACACCGTCCGTGCCCGCGCTCTTGCAGGGCTTCAGGACGCACCACGCTGAGGTCTCTGTATCATTGACGCCTAGGGCTTCGCAGAAGGCGCGGGCCGAATCCCACTTCCCACAAAGCTCCTGGCGCACGGCCCGTAGCCCCGCATTTCTCACACATTCGCCCATGGGGTGCTTGTCCCTCCTCGCAAGTGAGCGCTCGGGCCCGTTCGACGGGTGCCCTCGTAAAGCCGATGTTAACGCGTCGTGGCATTCGACGCCAGACTCGCAGCCCACGAGCACGCCGAGCACGTGGGCATCTAATGAGCGTAATGCCTCCACCGTTCGGGACGGGTCCTCGGCGTCGTATTCGAGCGACGCGTGCCAATTAAGTGTCAAACCGTCGGGCAGGCAGGACGCGATCTCGTCGGGGAACGCCTGGCTGAGGACGCGCACGATCAAGAACCCGCGGTCCGCGGCCATCGCGGCCAGCGTCGCTCCCGTGGACAACGGGTCGACGATGACGACGCAGTCGGGCCTGCCGTCCTTCGCGGTGCTTCTATGTTTTGCTAGTGGTTTGAATCTTGAATCGTTTGGTGGTGTTGGTGGCGCGTCGATGCTTTTGAGGGCCTCATCAATAGCGTGCTGGACGCTTTTCGAGGAGCGGCAGGCGCGCTCGACGACTTTTCTCAGTGAAACGGCGTCGAGGCGCTCGAGCTTCATGGCGATGGATTCGTCGGGCGTCGTCACGTCCCAGGTCGCTCGCCGCGGGCGGGTCGTGGTGTCGCCGCCCATCTTGTTTCTTTGTGTCGCGTCGACGGCGTCTGCTTTCTGCTTTCTCGCTGGCTGGCTACAGCCTGCAGTCCTGCTGCCTTTGGCTGCAAAGATTTTTGCTTCGCCGCGGTCTACTGCGTCGGGGAACAGTGAGACAGAGCAGAAGCAGCGTGGACCCGTGAGTCGCGTGCTGGAACGCGCCCGCCAAAGTTGGATGCGCGGCCTGGTCATCGATTCCCGCACGTTTTCACGTGATTGCGCCACACCTCCTATGGACACTGACCGAGGGAGAGGGTCGCTACCCGAGGGCGTTGGATCTTGCGCTGAGAACATCGCCCGCGCGGGAGAGCAGAAAGTGAAGGGGGGCAGCTTGCAAAGCACCAGTGGAGGCGCCGCGGGCAGCGTAGTGGAGGCACCGACGAGACACAATGAGAAGCCGCACCACGAAAACACAATAGCGAGGCCGCACCAGCACTGATGCGCGTCCTGCTGCTCACATTGGTCGCAAGGGCTGCCCTGGGCAGCAAGCTTGCCATCGATTTCAGCACCGACGAGGCGTTTAGCATCACAATCGATGGCACACCGTGGCTGCACGGCGGCCCCGCGAGCCTCGGAGGACACGTCCTGCGACCCAGTGGCCCGTGGCGGGCAATCAAAGGCGCCGACGCCCGCGGAAGGTACAAAGGCCGCGCGCGGCGCTACGGCGCGCTCGACGCCAGCTACGCGGTCTACGCCGACGCCGTCGTCTTCACGCAGCGGTTCCCCGACGGTGCCACAGTGTCGCCGCGCGGCGTCGACGGGCTGGCGTCCGAGTGGCCCGTGCTCGGACCGAGCGCGCAACGATTGGGCGTCCTGACCTTCGGCGGCCGGTTCATGGAGACGAGCCGTGCAACGAAGTGGACCGGCGCTGCATCGGTCGAGAGCGGCGCCTACGGCGGGCCGTTCGTGCTCTTCGACGGGAAAAGCAACGCGCTGGTCGTCTCGGCTGCCACGGAATTTGCAGCACACTCAACGGCGCCGTCCACATTGAATGCTTCGGCTGTGGCCTTCGGCGTGCTCGGGTCGGTGACAAAAATCCCCAGAGGCTTCGCCGTGGCGACGGTGCTCACGCTGGGCCAGGAAGGCGTCACGGCCGCCGTGCGAACGCACGGCCAGGCCCTCCTGGCCGGCACGGTCCGCCCGCCCGACTACGCGACGCGCTACCTCGGCTACTCGACGGACAACGGCGCCTACTATTACTACAATCCAAGCAAGGACTACGGGACGACGCTCCGGGCGGTCCACGCCTACGCCCGGCGCGAGCGGATCCCCTACCGCTACGCTCTCCTGGATAGCTGGTGGTACGAGAAGGGGTCAGGGGACGGCGTCCGCAACTGGTCCTGCACCGCGCAAGCGTTCCCGCAAGGGTGCCAGGGTCTCTCGGAAGAGCTCGGCTGGCGATTCATGCTCCATAATCGTGAGTGGTCCGCCGACAACGTCTACCGGGGCGCCTACAAATTTGCGGTGGAGCCGCCGTTGGCGCTGCCCCTCGAGCAGCGGTTCTGGGACGACCTCATGCGCAACACGACCGACTGGGGCATGGTTGTCTACGAGCAGGACTGGCTCTATACGGAGTTCCTCGGTTTGAATGCCACCCTGTTGCAGTCGGTGACGGGCGCGAGAAAGTGGCTCACGCAGATGGCGACGGCTGCGTCGCGCGTGGGTGTGACGATCCAGTACTGCACGGAGCTGTGTGGAAATCAAAATTCGGGTGCCCCACGCCATCGACGCGATATAACCTAACCCACTGGTTGATTTCCACACAGGCATGGAGATGGCGCGCTTCGTTTTGCAGAGCACCACCCTGCCGGCCGTGACGCAGATCCGGGCCTCGGACGACTACAACCCCGCGGGCGATTCTGGAAATTGCACGCCGCCCGCCTGCAATCCGCCCGTACAAGTAGATACCTACTACATCGGCACGACGTCCTTATTAGCTTGGGCGCTGGACCTCGCTCCCTCCAAGGACAGCTTCTGGTCTACGCCGACGCAGCCGGATAATCCTTACGGTGATGTGGCCGAACGCTACCCCGCGATGCAGGCCGCCGTCGCCGCGCTGTCGCGGGGGCCGGTCCAGGTCTCGGACGGCGTCGGCTACTCCGATCGATCATTAATCCTTCGGACGTGCGACGAGGCGGGGCGTCTTCTTCAGCCGTCGCGGCCCGCCACAGCCCTCGATGCGGCCTTCCACCGCTCCGCGGGCGTCGGCGACGGACCTCTGGCGAAGTATGCAAACGTGCTCCCGATCACAACGACGCACACCGCCATCGGCGGCTGGAAATGGGCCCATATTCTTGTGATCAACCTCGCGGAGTCATTCACGCTCCTGCCGGCGCACCTTCGTCCGACGGACCTGAATGTTGGCGAGCACGTCGTGTATGAAGGCACGCGGGTGTCGGACTTCGCCCGCGGCGTCACCATCCCGGCCTGCGGCGCGGGCGACTTCCACCTCTACCACGTCGCGCCGCGGCTCGCGAACGGCTGGGCGTACCTCGGCGAGCTCTCAAAGTTCGTCCCCGTAACCGAGGCGCGCACGCGGTCGCTGAGCTTCGACGCTGCCAGCGTAGCCGTCGCGTTAGCGGGTGCGGCGGGCGAGGAAGTTGGTGTCGCGTTCCTCGCGCCGAACGGGACCGTGGTCTCCGCGGAGTGTGTGCTGTCGGCCGCGGGGCTCGGGGAGGTGATTGTGGGTTAAGTATGTTTTGTCAGAGAATGAATTCTTATCATAGACTCGAAGGAGAGGAAGGCAAAAAGGGGGGGCTGATGAAGGATTCCCTCGACTCATAGCAGGAGGAGGAGGAGGAGAGCCGCGGCGATGGCGCCGGGGGCAATGAAATTCTTGAGCGCGGCGTCGCTGCCGAGGGCGTCGCTGCCGGTGTCCGCATCGGGGATGTCCAGGACCACCATTGTGCAGCCATTCGTCGTTATGTCGACGCCGCACCACGGTCCGCACCGGGTGTAGTTGAACGCCTTATTCCCATACCCATAGGGGTCCAAGAGTTCGTAGTCCACGCACCAGCCGAGGTCTTGGTCGAATGATGAGGCGTTGTAGAACATATAAGACATCGTAGTTGCGGCGCCGAAGGTCCAAGCGCTCAGGTCTTGGTTGAAGGCTGAGGCGCCGTAGAACGTTTGAGTGAAACTCTCCGAGCTTCGGGTATCCCAGTCGTCCAGCGGCTGATTGAAGGATCTTGCTTGCATAAACAAACTCTGGAAGCTAGTGACCCTGCTCACGTCCCAGCCGCTGAGAGGGCCGTTGAAGGATTCGGCGTCGCTGAACATGGCCCACATACCCGTAAGCGATGCGGTATTCCACGTTGAGAGGTCCTGGTTGAATGCCTTGGCCCCAGAGAACATCATAGCCATCTCCTCCACGTTGGACACGTCCCAGCTGCCCAGCGGCTGGTTGAAGGCCGAGGCGTAGTAGAACATCCGGTACATGGCGCGTTCTTTGTCCGTCACGGAGCGGACATCCCAGTCGTCCAGCGGCTGATTGAACGAGGAAGCGAAGTAGAACAAATTTTCCATCTTTGTCACCGAACTTACGTCCCACGACCCTATAGGTTGGTTGAACGCCGTCGCACTCTCGAACATGCTCTCCATGTCAGTTACGCTGCCTGTCGCCCAGCTTCCGATATTGCGATTAAAGGCCGCAGCACCGTAGAACATATTGACCATCGTCTTAGCACCAGAGGTGTCCCACGCGCTGATGTCGTCGTTGAAGGTTGCCGCACCCGAATTGCATTGACTCGACATCCAGGAATCCGGACAAAACAAATACGACATGTCCGTCACACCCCCGGTCGCCCACGTCGAGATGTGGCCGTACGTCGTCTCGGCCGCCGCGGCGTCCGCGAACCAGGCTGTTACTGCCGTGCGGATGCTGGTGTCGTCCATGACGTACTGGAGGCGTCGTTCGCCGCGTGCTCTGAGCGGCAGAGCTCCGCAGGTTGCGCCCAGTCCCAGCAGAAGCCATAATGAGCTCATAGCGCACGCGCTGCGGCAGTCGTTACGATGGTACCCCAGCTGAGGCGAGAGCTCGCGCCGGCCGTCGCGCTCTGCGGTTTACGCAAGCGCTGCCCCACTTGAGCAGCAGACTTGAGCGTTCTGCAATCAAGCAATAATGCTTGCTAGTGCCTTACAGACCGCTAGCTGTCTTTTTGACAACTCACTTACAATTCCCCCCCACCACTCGCATAGTGGTTGTGCCAGAACGCCGGCCGCCACGCGGTGTCGAACTCGTGGTGGAAGAACACGACGTCGGCGCCGGCGAGATGCGGGCAGCCGCGGCTCCGGAAGTAACAATAAGGCAGGACCGTGACGTCCTTCACCGTCGTCGCGGTTGCCCACGTCGACGCGTCGTCGGCTCGCTCGCCCGCCGCCTCGCGCAACGCGCGGTTCGACGAAGCGCCCGCGTACGCGCGTAGCGCGTCACCAAGCATGGCCGGGCCCGTCAGATCCAGGACCGGGATAGTACCGCCCGCGCAGTACGCCCTTTTTTCGTCTGCGCATGCCCCAGCGTCCCCAGAAAACGCCGCGATGCGGTCCGCGGCGAGCAGCGCGGCGTGCAACGGAAACTCGTGGCCCTTCTCGTCGCAGGCGAACGCCCAGTTGAGCGGCGCCGAGGGCTCGTCGGCGACCGAGCCCTCCCACGCGAACACACACCCCTCGATCTCGAGTTCGGAGAGAGGATCGACGCAGAGCGCGTCGGCGTCGAGCCACCAGCCGCCGTAAGTGTGGACAAGCAGCAGCCGCGCGAGGTCCGTGCGCAGCACAAAATGTTTCGAGAACGGCGGATTCCGAAGAGCATCAATGGCGGCCGCGATTCTCGCATCAATTGACGCCGCTTTGTCGAGAAACGTGTCTAACGCGGCGTCGTCGTACCAGATCGTCGCGTAGCTGGGGTTCTCCACCGCGCAAGAGACGGCGTTGCGCCGCGTCCGTCCCAAACGCGCGCCACCAATACCGGCCGTCAGCGCCGCGGCGGAGAAGTTGTGGGACCGGTGCAGGACCTTCGTCTCATCGATGCGCGGCGGCGCGTCGTGCCAGTGCGGTACGCCAGTGGCGGCGGTCTTGCGGTGGTCTAGGTACTGCTGCGCATGGCTGGCGGCCGTGATGGTGCACAGCAGGTGCCAGAGCATGTGCATACTACTGGGTTGCACCAATTCAAACCAGCTCTACCGTTCGCAGTGCCGA
>Ga0209404_10002024_pt1 | contig 12929 bp, 7 predicted proteins | sample TroAtlMetagenome_2_FD_187447 | JGI IMG/M metagenome (GOLD analysis project Ga0209404, IMG submission 187447) | Marine eukaryotic phytoplankton communities from Atlantic Ocean - Tropical Atlantic ANT8 Metagenome (SPAdes) (version 2) | ecosystem: Environmental > Aquatic > Marine > Oceanic | place...
CATCACTACTTCAAAAGTCTAGGGTCCGATTGTACGAGTGCGCGGGCAAACGGGCAACTCGCTGTCACACATCTTCCGTTTCATGCTTCCGGTGGCCCCGTCCTTGACTGGGATTCGGGGGCAAGACTAGTGTCCTTCTGGGTTGTTTGGGGGGGCCGTGGAGAGGACAGGGGGTCCTTTTCGGCGGTGTTCGCCCCCGTAGACGAGCCAATCTACATACACGCGTCAGCGTCCGTACGTACCGAATACGCATTGCGAAAAACGGCGTCGACCATAAGGGGAGAACCAAATGAGACCCACCCGGCACCCGAAGACACGCATCGCGCGTGCCCTGCTGCTGCTTTTGATGCTCTCAGCGTGTGGACAGACCGAGGGATGCGACGGTTGTAGTGAAGAAGGGCCCGATTTTCCGCAGAAGGACCGAGTACATAGCGCGGTTCAAATCCGGATCTCCGATGACGGGATCACTGCCCTCGAAGAGGTGCTGGAGCCGCTCTTCGCCGAGGCGTTGCCCGCAGAGGGCCTTTCGTTCTGCATCCCCGGTGACGGGGGTGACATCATCGGCTTGGTCGAATGGGGTTTTTGTCGAGACGAGGTCTGCGGAGATGGAAGTCAGGGGTGCCAATCCACCATCAACATCGCCGGTGTCGATCTGGCGACGCAGGCACCTGACCGATTGACAGCGACGGTTCAATTTAGCGAATTGGACATCAATCTGGCCATTCAGGCCGACCCAATCGTCGATTGTGCCATCGAGATCAACGGGCCTGGCTTCGAGGTCGGCTTGCCCCTCACCCTATCGACCCCCGGACCGACACGGGTACTGACCTTCGACCTCCCCCAAGGCGTAGAATACGACCTGAGAGACATCGAAGTCCGGCTCCTGAGTCAGGGTGGGGCCTTGGGCTTTCTCTGCACAGCCATCGATGGGGTCATCAACCTTCCCTTTCTGGGCGACCTCATTTTTCAGGGCATTCAAGCCGTCATCGATGGCGTACTCGCCACTCAGATGCGGGGGTTCGTCGAGAGCTTCACCTGTATGCCGTGCATGATGGATTTCGACTGCCCACGTAATTTCGGTGCCACCTGTGTGGAAGGTCTCTGCCGACTTCCGGACAATTCTTGCATCCCTCAGCCGCTGGGGGCAGAAGGCATCATCGATGTCGGTGAGATCTTGGGCGGGGTGAGTCCCGGACTCTCGGCACCCATTCAATACATGGGCGTCCCCGGCAGCTATGTGGATGTGGAGAACGGTGGACTGTCCTTAGGCGTCATCTCGGGGGCCATCAGTAATCGAAACCGGTGCGTCCCCGAACGGCCGCAGCCCGAGGTTTTGGAACCGGCCCGCACAGAGCTACTGCGCGGGAATGTCGACCCGGCGGGGAATAGCTTCGATGTGGGTATCGGGGTGACCCAAGAGATCATCGGGCACATCATGTGGGCCATGTTCAACGGCGGCGGGCTCTGTTTGTCCATTACGTCGGACACCATAGAGCAGCTCAGCGCCGCCACTTTGAGTATCGGACTCCCCAATTTGTTGGACCTTGCCCGGGGCAATAATGCCCCCGTGGCCATCACCATGGCGCCACAGCAAGTCCCCCAGGTTCAGCTCGGGACGAACACTTTCGTCGAAAGCGAAGATGGGATGCGGACCTTAGAAGATCCGCTACTGACCATGACGATTCCTGAACTTTGGTTGGATTTTCACATCTTCATGGAAGACCGCTGGACGCGGGTTTTTAGTCTTCACGCAGACGTGGTCTTACCCATTGGCTTGGACTTCACGCCGGACAATTCTCTCATCCCAATCATTGGAGATTTGAGTCAGGCATTGACCAATGTCCGCGCCATCAACGGTGAGATCATGGAGGATGATCCCAGCGAGCTGGCCGGCCTTTTGCCCATCTTGGTGGGCGCTCTGGGTGGGACCATTTCCAGCGGCATCGATCCCATCGCACTCCCCGATATTCTGGGCTTCCGGCTCAATCTTCAAGACGGCGGAATTACCGGCATCGAAGACAACACCATGCTGGCGATTTACGCTCAGTTGGACGTGGCACCACCGGAGATGGAGATGCCCGAAGGCGAGATGCCCGAAGGCGAGATGCCCGAAGGCGAGATGCCCGAAGGCGAGATGCCCGAAGGCGAAGGGGCTCGTGGCCAGGTAGAGACTGCAATCGAAGCCGTCACGGTCGAGACGCCCTCGACAGACGAATTTCTCATCGATGATGTGGATGCATGGAAGCGACCCGTGGTTCGGCTCCAGGTCGACGCCTGGGACGGGACCGTCGATGACGCGCTCATGGAGTTCTCGTTCAAGGTGGGTCAGAGCGGTTGGAGTCCCTTCCATCGCACACGTTCGCTCGTGGTCCGACACCCCTACTTCTTGTTGCAGGGTCGCCATCAGATCGCCGTGCGTGCACGCCGAATCGACGATTACCGCACCCTGGACCCCACGCCGGCCATGGCCACGGCCATCATCGATAGTGTGGCCCCCGAGCTCGGCCTGGTCGTCGAGGCAGACACCTTGCAAATCCAGGTGTCTGATTTGGTGACGCCCGTCGATGCCCTGCGAGTCGAGGTGAGAGAAGCCGGACGAGACTGGCGGACTGTAGACGCGTTGACCGTGAACACCCAGGGGCTCGAGCGCGTGCGTGTGCGGGTTACAGATGAAGCAGGGAACGTCACTACCGATGCCGTGGATCTCGCCCCGGCGGGCTTGATTGGTCGGCCGCCGGCGGATCAACGGGGCGGTGACGAGGACGGCGGTTGCGGCTGTCGGGCGACAGGTGCCGAACAGGCTTCACCCTGGTCTCTCTTGGCCTTGGCCATGCTCTTGGGATTTCGTCGGCGTCGGCAAACGCTCATGTGTCTCATGGCTGGACTGGTGATCTTTTCGATTTCTGGGTGTGAAGATGATGCCAAGGGTCGGGCCGACCCCGATGTCGACATGGGGATGAGTTGCACGGCCGATGATCAGTGTGAAGGCAGCGCCGTCTGTATCGAAGGCGTCTGCGCAACCATCACCTGTACCGATGATCCCAGCCAGTGTGAGAGCTTGGATTGTGGTGCGGCCGGCAGCACATGCAATGACGGTGTGTGCGCGTGTTTGCCTTTTTGTCCCGATGGATGTGGAGAGGGTGAGTACTGCTGTCAATTGCGCAACGCATGTGAAACGGCACCGGTCGATTGTAGCGGCCTCGAGTGTGAACCAGGTTTTGAAGGTGGCGTCCTCGCCGAGGGTGAAATCGACGCCGCCGCCTGTCAGCGCATCAACAGTGAGTGCGGCTGTGTAGAGAAGGCGCCCCTGGACGCCGCGGATTTGGGCCGATATAGCGCCCTTGCGGTTCATGACGGTGCGGCTTGGATCAGCGGCTACGACAGCGAACATGGTGACTTGATCGTTGGGCGGGCCCTGGCCGAAGGATTCGAGTGGCAATGGGTAGATGGTGTGCCCGCGGGGGCCGAAATCGTGGCCGGGCCCAGTGGTCCTCGGGGCGGCGTCGCCGATGAGGGCTCTGACGTCGGCCGTTACACCAGCATCGCCATCGATGCCGATGGGCGGCTTCATGTGGCCTACTACGATGTCACCAATCGGGCCCTCAAGTACGCCCGGAGTGGGCCCGATCAGGCCGGCCCCTGGATCATCGTAACCCTCGATGCCGAGGGGGATGCAGGACGCTGGGCGAGTATCGCTCTCAGCGCCGAAGGCGTCCCAGGCATTGCCTATCGAGTCGGGAGTGTGGCCGATGGTGAGGGGCATGTGAGCCAAGTGCGCTATTTGGCAGCCAATGATTCCGCGCCCACGACTGCCGAAGACTGGGCTGCCCCCCTCGTGTTGCACAGTCGAGCCTTGGCGGGCCCGGACCCCGATACCACCACTTATCCCGAAGGAACGGGCCTCTTTACCAGTCAGGCGCGTGACCCACAGGGGATGCCAGTGGTGGCGTGGTACGACCGGTCCGAAGGACAATTGTGGTGGGCTCGTATGGTCGAGGCCGGCTTTACGGAACCTGAAATGTTGGCGGGCTGGGGCCACCCGGATCCCGATCGGGATGGTGACATGGGCGCCAACGTCAATCTGTGGATCGACGGCGATGGCAACGCCCACCTCTGTTACCAGGATGGCATGACCGACTCCCTTCGCTATCTCTCGCCCGAGTTAGACCGAGACGAATGGGTAGATGATGGCGTTTGGCTCGATGTCGGCGGCCGAGGTTATTCGGTGCATGTGGTCGGTGACGATTGCACGGTCAGGCTCGATGCAGACGGTGCCCCCTTGATCGTCTACCAAGACGCGACCTTGCACGCGCTCTTACTCCGCCGACGCACTCAATCTCTCGAAGGGGCCGAGGGCCTCAGCTGGGCCGGTCGACGCGCGCTCCGGGGAGATATGCCGAATCAGCCCGGTGAGGCCGGGTTTTATGCGTCAGCTGTCGTGGTGGGAGATCAGGTATGGGCCACACATTACGTCTTCGACAATAGTGGAGACGATCCGGCCTATCGCCTGGAGTTCGTGGTCCAGGACCTCTAAGGCCGACGTCGCCGACGCTTCTTCTTCTTCTTTTTCTTTCGCCTCTTCTTCGGCTTCTTGACCCGCACCTTTTGGGAAAAATAGGGCAAGGGGTCTGAAAACTCGCCGCCGTAGAGCGTGCGATAGGTGGCCCAAGAGGCGATCACGCGCTTGGTGTAGCCCCGCGCTTCCTCATAGGGGATCATCTCGACGAACAAATCGAGGGGTAGATGGCCTCGGGCTTTTATCCAGCGCTGTAGCGCGCCGGCGCCTGCGTTATAGCCGGCCGGAATGAGGGCCCAATTGGCCCCTGTTCGGTCTCGGACCTCTCGAAGGTATCGGGTACCTAAGGTGATGTTGAACGCCGGATCTTTGAGACGGCGTCGTGTGACCCGCCCCTCCTTCTTAGTAGCCATTTGCCGCGCAGTGGGCAGAATCAACTGCATGAGGCCGATGGCGTTGGCAAAGCTTTCGATACCGACGTTGAAGCTGCTCTCCTCGCGAATCACACCCCAGGTGAAGAAACGATTGACCCTGGCCGCTTTCGACCCCTTCTTCACGAACCGTCCAAAGGGTGTGGGATACGCAATTTTCCAGTGTTTGGTCATCCCCCCGGAGGGTGGATATCGCCGGAAGATTTTGAGTTTCCGGCGCATGATGTTGTGACTCAGGGGATAGGCGCCCGCGCGATCGAGGACCCAAGCGCTCAACCACAGCAGATTGGGGTCGTCATCTACCTTGGAGAGTGCGGACCACGCCTCTCTGGAGAGGCCCAATTTCGCCAACCAGCGAGCCCGTTCCCAGCGAGGGCCGAGTTGTTCACTGGAGACCTCCATTCGCCAATCCTTGGTGTCGGCGCCAGGCACGTCGGCACGGCCGCTGAATGTCAGCGCTTTCTTCGCCAAGACGCGTGCTTTGTTGCGGTTCATTTCCCGCAGTCGAGAATACGCCATGATGCTGTACCAACTGAGTGGGTAGCGGGCGATGACCTTGAGGAACCGTTTGCGGGCTTTCGAGTACTTCTTCTCTTTCAAATCGAGTCGGCCCCGCCAATACAGGGTTCGACCCATGTGGCGGTGTTCCAAATCGTCGTATTCGAGCTTGTCGTCGAGGTCCAAGAGCGCACGAGCCGTCTTGTATTTCTTGGCCAGGATGGCTTGAACGGCGACGTAAAAGACCATCTCCGGCACCATATCCCCACGGGGATACTTCTTGACCGTCTCTTCTACGTGGGCCTTCGCTGCCGGGAAGTCCTTGGCATCATCGATGAGGTGTCGCGCTAGAAAATAGGCTGCATCATCGGCCAGTCGATGGTCGGGAAAATGCTTTAGTTGGGCCCGATTGTGGGCCGCAGCTTCGTCTTCGAACGAGAGGCGCTCAGCAGCCTTGTACGCCAGGTGAATCGCCCAGGGGGCGAGGGGACTCTTGGCGGCCCGACAAACTTTCACGGCCTCTTCCAACAAGGGGCGGGCCTGGGTCCATTTTCGTTGTTTCCGGAGCGCCCGGCCCAATGCGTACCGTTGTCGGCAGGTTTGGTCGGGGTTCATGGAGGCCTTGGTCAGCGGAGAGAGCGCCTTGGTGACGGACACATTACGATGTGCTTTGAGGAATTTCTCTCCCCGCACAATCTGCTCTTCGCGGGACCGATTTGCGAAATCGAGGCGCATTTTGGGATGTCGCTGGCCGATCTCTTTGGCCAGTTCCACAGCGTGTCGAGCGGTCCAGTGGATGGGAAACTCGACGTCGATGCGCCGCAGGAGGCCCATGGCGCGTTTGGGCAGGCCGCTTTCGCGATGGAGGCGGGCCAGACCGAGTAATGCAACGGGAACTTCCTTGGGCGTGCTCTTGGCCAGGATTGATTCGTACACTTTCTGACTTTGCTCGAAGTCACCCGTCTCCCGGAGTCCACGAGCGACAATCCGTTGTGCTTCGGCTCCCATCTCGCTCTCGAGTGGGATTTTTTTTGCCGCCGCCGTGGCGTCCCCATAACGGTCGAGAGCAAGCAGCGCCCGAGCACGCTGGAGATGGATAAAGGTGGCCAACCCCGGCAGTTTCTTCGCCGTCCCTTCGAGGGATTTGAGGCTATCCCGAGGATGACCGGCCTTGCCCAGTAAATATCCCTTTACGACCCGCGCACCGGCGCTCGCCTTGGTGACCAATTTGGCGGCCTGCATCCACTGTCGGCGGGAGATGAGTTCCCGAATCCATCCGGTATTCTTCCCCAAAGAAATGGGCTTGATGGCGCTGTCCGTGAGCACCACAGCTTCACCGGCGGTCGCTCCTGTCGGCGTCAAACAGCACAGGGCCAATCCCATGAACAGGGCCATGCTCAAGCACCTTGCCCGTAGACGAAACGGGGAAAGCACGGCAGGGTGGGAACTCCGAGCTGGCTTTTGGTGTCTCAATGTTCGGCGGCGATGAATCGGGTACTCCGTGAACGAGAAACGACTCATTCGAAAACTGCGTCGGCGGGATGAAACCGCCTTTGCTCTACTCGTTCGACAACACCAGGGTCGCATCTTCAATCTCTGCTTTCGTATGCTCGGCAACAGTGCCGAAGCCGAAGACGTTGCTCAAGATGTCTTCGTAAAAGCCTTCATGGCGATCGAATCCTTTCGCGGGGATTCCATGATCGGCACTTGGCTCTATCGCATCGGGATCAACCTCTGCAAGAACCGACTCAAGTATTTGAGCCGTCGCCAACATGGAACCAAGTCGACCCTAGAAGACGTTCCCGAGCGGGCATTTTCTCGCCAAGAAAATCAGCGAACCGTGGGTGAGCAAGCCCCTCGGCCCGATCAGGCCCTCGAAGGCAGTCGTGCCGAGTCGAGGGTTCAACGTGCACTTTCGCGGGTGGACCCCCAATTTCGTGAACTCTTGGTACTGCGCGACATTCAGGGATTACCTTATGGTGATATCATGAAGATCACCGGTCTCGCCGAGGGGACGGTGAAATCACGTCTGCATCGAGCGCGGTCCGCCCTTCGGCGGGCCTACGATGCCCAGGAGGACCAGTCATGACCGCACAGGCAAAAGATGTCCAAGGCGCTCAATTGACGGACTTCCTCGAAGGGAATGTGGACGGTGAAGAGCAGGCATCCATCGAGTTACTGCTCTCTGATCCGGCTGTTCGGGCCGAGATGGAAGCCGCGCGGGCGGGCCGCGATCTCCTTTCGGAATTGGGGACTAAGCCCACGCCGCAAAACTTCCTCCGCAAGGTTCAGCGCCGAGTTCGGCGGAAGAGCGGTGGGCGTCATTTTCACCCCGCCCAACAGCCCTTTGGGTTTGGATTGTCCATCGAGGTCTTCGTGGTCGTGGCCGTGGCGGTCATGGCGGCGTGTTGGATGATCTTGGATATTGGTCGGCAGACCATCCAATACGATGTCTTCATACCGCCGACTGTGGAGAGGCCTGCACCGACAATCAAGCAGCCGACCGTCCTGCCGGCGCCTTTGCCGCAGAAGGTTACGCCCCCCACCACGCCGCCGCCAGCGTCGCCGTAAGGCAGAGCGCCACCCCGACGACGATTGCCATCTCGAAGGGCGTCCAAGAGGGTTGAGTTGCGTGACCCATGTGCCCGTTTCGGGCGCGAATTTCGAGAGTTGATTGGCCCACCTTTAATCGATCCCCCGCTTTCAATAGAGCGCTCTGCGCATCCTCGCCGCCCAGATGTTCTACCCAGAGCCGACCTCCGGGCCCGATGGACAAAGTGGCGGCCACCGAGTCATTCGCTTCTCGAAGACTGAGGGCGTCGCCTCGGGTGTTCAGATGAACCGGATTGTCTTGGGTGGGGGCCAAAATCTCGCCCGTATGGGCCCCCGCTGTGACCGAGATGAGGTAGGGAGCACGGACGCGGTCAGCAGCCTCCATGGCCAAAGCATGGGCCAAGCGCCTGGTTTCCACCGCGTCGGTCGTGGTTTTGGCCGCCGCCTCCAAGAAGACCTCCAAGGTGAAGGGACCCACGGTGACAAGGTCGGCGTTTTGGACTGGTTTCGGGGTACCCGGTTCGAGGCGAATTCGACCGACGTAGGCACCATGTTTACTGCCCGGGTCGAGTATTTCGAAGCTGTCTTTCGTCCGGCGAAAGACCAGATGCAGACCGCTGACTCTTGGATCGGGTAAGCGGACATGGCAGGCAGGACTCCGCCCGACCCGGATCTCGTCGTCCCCTAAGCGATACACATGGGGCGAACCCGGTGGGCGGCGGACAGAGATGACCAGGTCCGGTTTCAAAAACGTGGCTCCTTACGGTTCCAACGCTACTGCTCGAACTTGTTGGGCACAAGAGCGGGGCAGCTCTCTCAGGGGCACGGCAGGTCGACGATATCCTTCGATTCGGGCCGGGTGGGAGAGTTTGATGCGGATACGTCCATCGGCGTCTGTGCGCCAGGCAGGAATGCCCAGACGGGCATATCGAGCAACCACGTCAGGATGGGGAAGCCCGTACCGATTTCCATGCCCCGCGGAGTACACTGTAGCTCTGGCGCAGGCTGTTCTCAAAAGGGCGCTACCACTGCTGGTTCGACTGCCGTGATGTGGTGCTTTGAGGATGTCTACAGGCCCCGCCCACTGGGCCAGGAGTGCGGCTTCCCCAGCGCTCTCCAGATCGCCAGTCAGCAAGATGGAGCCATTGGGACCCTCCACCTGCATGGCGATGGAGGCGTCATTCTCTGAAACCTCCGGCCCCACGAGGGGGGGAAAGATGGTGATCTTCAAATACCCCAATTGGTGAAGGCCCACAGGGGCGGGGATCACCGGGATTCCACGGACACCCAGCGAGCTTTTCAGCCGTTGCCATTCAGTGCCGGGCGTGGGGTATCCATTGAACCAGACGACACCGATGTCCACGGATTTGCTCAATTCGGCCAATCCACGAAAATGATCGGGATGGCCGTGGGTGACCAATACCCAATCCAGGCGATCGATGCCCTCGTTTCTCAGATAGTTGCCCAAGACGAAGGCACTGCGCTGTGGACCCGCGTCGACCAGGGCTGATTCTCCTCGAGAGCGCATGATGATCGCATCGCCTTGTCCGACGGCCACAAAGTCCACGGTATCGCCCTCAGGGTGGGCGTAGACTCCAGCGCCGCACAGACTCAATACAGCCAAGAGCGGGCCGCGCCAACGCCGTCGGGAGAGGCCCCAAAGTATGCAGATTGGAATCGTCCATATGGGGGCTGTCCAGCGTCCGACGACCCATGGTCCATCAGTCCAGTCGGCCATTGTCTCCGCGATGGTGGACAAGAGTTCCGCCGAGAGTGCGGCGAGATCGAGGGGGAGCGTGGTCAGGGGGGCGCTGACTAACCCCAAGAGACCCAATGGAACCACGCCCATCGCGGCCAGGGGAGAGAGGAGAAGATTGGCCACGGGACCCAAGGGAGCAACAGTGCCAAAATGCCAGGCCTGAATGGGGGCCGTCGCGAGAGATGCCACCACTGCCGTCACGCATAGAGCCACCAGGCCTCGATGGCCGGCGGCGAAGAGCAGCAGTGCGGCTACCGCGACGAAGCTCAACTGAAAACCAACACCCTCTACCGCAGATGGACTGCCCACCGACAAGAGAACCGCCGCCACCGCCAACGCATCCAAAGCGCGACAGCGTCGACTCAAAAGGATGCCCAACAGATAGATCGTCACCATGACGCCCGCTCGCACAGCACTCGGTGGCGCCCCGGCCAGGACGATGAAGACGCCCGTGGGCGGAAGTGCCGCCCATGCAGCCCAAAACCAAGGGCGTGCGCTTCCGAAGTGGGCGCAGAGTCGCCGAGTGATGCCGAAAACCAGGAGCGCCAACCCGCCGACGTGGAGGCCACTCACTGCCATGAGATGGGCCGCGCCGGTCGTTTGTAGTGCGGTTCGCGTTGCCGCGGGGACAGCCCTGCGATCTCCCAGTAACAATCCGGTCAAGATCTGCGCCCCGAATGGGTGTTTGCTGGCACGGAGACGCGCTCGAGCACCATCCCGCATTTGCGTTGCCAAGAGTCGGTGGTGGGGGGCGGGTGCGGACATCCAGAGGTCGCCACGCCCTTGCCACCAAATTCGATGGGGTCGCCCATGAGCACGTTGATCAAAGCCGCCGGGGTTGTCCGCCCTGCGCAATCGAGAGGTGGTCCCATAAAACCGGACCCGCGCACCGGGTGCCAAGCCTGGTTTTCTGTCCGTGAGGCCTACGGTCACTCGATGCTGAGGGCTCTCATCCGGCGAGATGATCACCTCATGCTGATCTCCCCGTTGGCGTACCAGATGGATTTCGCCTGCAAAGGGATTAGGAAGTGCCGCGGGTGATACGCTCTCCCAGGCCGATTCTGCCTGACCGTCCGCACTGCCCACGGCGACACAACACAACCACAGGACGCGATGGTCCCATCGTCGGGTGACGAGAAAAACCGCCGCGACAGCGAGTAGTAAAAGCCAGTGGGCATGGTCACGGCCGACTTGTGTACCCACCACCAATCCGATGACAGCACCCATCCAGAGACGAGACATGACGGGACTCCTATCCGTTCATGTTTCCTCTGTCGGTGAGATGAGACTGATGTTGCGGAAAAATCCTCGGTGGCCACTGATTGCACCGAATGCGGTCCCCGTGGTAACCCGCCATAGCGTCGCCGAGGGGAACCATGCGCCTGTCGCTCGTCTTTTTCGTGGTTGGTCTCGGGGTTTTTTCGGCTTTCGCCGGGTCCCGACTCAAAATCCACAGCGCAGACAATCACTTTGTCTATCAAGCCGACGCCTTTCTCGATGGCAGTGCCGAACTTACGCGAAAACCACCGCACAAAAATGACTGGGCCAGTTACGAGGTCATGAAGCTTCGGGGTGCGTCCGCCGATGCCTACGGTGATGAGGTAAAGGGCTTTTTCACCCATCGGAAGGGAAAGTCGGGAGAGTTTCGGCTATTGGATGGTCGGGACATCAAAGTGCCCCATCGAGATCGAGGAGAGCGCACGAAACGGTATTTCGTTTCCTTTCCCCCGGCGCCCGCGGTCTTGATGATGCCGTTCGTCGCCACCGTGGGGTATGGCGCCAACGATGTTGTCTTCACCGTCTTCTTTGCCGCGATCAACGTCGTCCTCGCCTTCTTTTTCTTGGGACGCTTGAGACGACTGGGACACTCGACACGTACCCGATCTGACGATGTCTGGCTCACCCTTCTATTTGGATTCGGCACTGCGCATCTATGGTGTGCTGTCCTTGGCCGCGTGTGGTTTACGGCGCTCATCGTAGGGGTGACCTTCCACCTCCTCTATCTGCTATTCGCTCTCGACACCAAGCGGCCTTTCTTGGCCGGTCTCTGCCTCGCTGTGGCCTTTTCGACGCGGGCGAGCTTGGTATTTGCAGCCCTCTTCTTCTATCTGCAACTGCTGTGGCCATCGGATAAGGACCTCTCGACCGGTGAACGTTGGCGGCGTTTCGCGTGGTTTAGTGCCCCATGCCTTTTGGTGGGGGTGGGTCTGCTCGTTTTCAATTACGTGCGTTTCGACAACCCGATGGAGTTTGGTCACACCTATCTTGCGGGCGGCACGCTGCCGCGTATCCGTGATTACGGTCTGTTCAATCCGTACTTTATCGAGCGCAACCTGGCCGCAGCCTTCACCCTTTTGCCCAAGATCACGGACACGGCGCCATACTTTCAATTGAGTAAGCACGGGATGAGTCTCTTTTTGACCACCCCGGCTTTGGTCTTGCTCTTTTGGCCCAGGAGCATGTCCCGCATGGCTCGGCTCATGGGCGTGACAGCCCTCGCGGTCGCCACCCCTATTTTCTTCTACCAAAACACAGGGTGGGAGCAATTCGGCTACCGCTTCTCCCTCGATTTCATGCCCTATCTATTGGGCATGCTCGCGCTCGGCGGTCGGCGGATAGGTCGAGTCGTCAAAGGACTGATTATCGCCGGCATTCTGGTGAATGCCTTAGGGGCGGCAACCTTTCAACGGAGCCATTCGACCAAATTATACTCAGACTTCATCAACGCCGAACCCCGCAATTAAACGCTGTCCGACGCCCCGAATCGGCCCCGTGTCGTGGAAAACAACGATCAATTTAGGGATGGATGCCAACGTCCGCGGTAAAGTGAAGCAGACCCGGCCTTAGGAGCTGTCGAGTGGGCGATGATCGCGATCCCAATGAAGAGACCATGGAGGAAGGCGTCCGCCTCGACCGTGAACTCGAAATGGACCGCGACAAGAAGGAGGGTACAGCGTCCAATGTGGTCCGAACCGAACGAGACCTGCCCGCCTTTCGCCCCGCAGACACCGATCCGGAGCAGCTTCGCATCGTGGACCGTTCCACGATCTCGGAGACAGCCATCACCCAAGCCGAGGGGATCGATGTAGGCATCGCTCGTCTCGCGCTCGGGGGACACATAGACATGCACCAGCACCACATATGCACACGCAGACACGCATACAGACACTTA
>Ga0209404_10002025_pt1 | contig 12928 bp, 18 predicted proteins | sample TroAtlMetagenome_2_FD_187447 | JGI IMG/M metagenome (GOLD analysis project Ga0209404, IMG submission 187447) | Marine eukaryotic phytoplankton communities from Atlantic Ocean - Tropical Atlantic ANT8 Metagenome (SPAdes) (version 2) | ecosystem: Environmental > Aquatic > Marine > Oceanic...
TTAAGTACACCAACGAAAGTGTTTCCGGCGTCATCTGGGTTGAGATTGTTGCTATCAAGAGCAGGTGCGTAATCAAGTACACCAGCCATTTGAAGTGCGGAAGCAACATCTGAGGATGTGATAATCATATTACCTTTTCCTCTACGTGTCTTCTTCGCAATCTCGTTTGCTTCTCTCTCAATCTGGAACATGAGACCTTTGAATTTCTCTACGGACCAGCGACCATTTGAGTCTGTGTCAAGATCGAAAATACCTGTAACTGTGGTGTTTGTTGCGGCACCAACAACGGCTTCACGATAAATCTTGCGAATAACTTCACGGTTAATTTCTGCAAGAATTTCAGCAGAAAGAATGTTCGAAAGTTCTGTTTCAGCATCCAAACCATGAACGGCTTTAAGATCCTGAGCAACTTCCATCGTGTAGTCTGCACGTAAGGCTCGTGTCTTAGCAGTAACAGTAACTTTCTCAATTGAGAACGCCATGTTATTAGGGGTCATTCCTTCGCCATCGGCAGTGGAAAGTCCACCACTTGCTAAGATGTTTGAACTGTTGGCGACATATGTTCCTGAAGCAGTATTAGCAACAATGCTAAGTCCAGGAATGTTGGATGTCTGTGTTACATTACTGTTAGCAGAATAATTTGTATCTGCTTCATTATAGAGGGCCTCTGGGGACTGGTTCATTGTGACATATCTTGCTCTCATAGCAAAAATAAGTCCAGTTGGTCCAGTCATAGGCTGTACACCGCAGACATCATATGCAATGAGATTAGGCATTGCTCGTCTTACGAGTGAAATCATAATTGGATCATACTTTGCAACTCCGCCCTTGTCAGGGAAAGCGCCTGAAGCAAGTCCGCCCTCTGTCAAAAAGTTTTGCGAGGAAAGAACTTGATTGTCTTCCTGCATGGACTTTTCTTGGTTTTCCAATAAAACAGTTGTTACTGCTTTACGATATGGGTCTTCAATGTTCCCCAACTCTGGATGGTCAAGAATAGGAGCCCACTTTTTTTGCAAATTTTCCGAAAGGTACATTACTTTTCTCCTTACTTGGTTTATTTAATTATAGTTCTAGAAATAGCATCAGCATACTTTCTGATGTGTTCAGGTGCTTCCGTCATTCCATCTTCTGAAGAATCATCATTAACTTCCATATCGTCTTGTGTATCTTCACTTAACACTTCTTTTTCCTCAGTTTTTTGTTCAGAACGGAAATAATTTTCTTTAATGATCTGAAGTTTTTCAGCATATTGTTCTTCGTTTTCATACTCAATACCTTCTGCTAACTTGATCATTTTTTCAGAATCAACTTCAGTCATTCCTTCAGAAACGGTTACTAATACATCCATTTTTTTGTACTCTGTGAGTTCTTTGGATGAATCAATATTTTTCTGTATTTCAGAATTTAGTGACTCTTCAAGATCCTCGACCTTGGCGAAAAGATCATCTACAAGATCAACCTTCTCATCTGGGATATCGATATAATGTTCAACAAAAAGATTTTTAAGACCAACCATGAAGTCTTCAACAATTTCTGAACGAATACCTTTATCGACTGCAAGTTCATTTTCTTGCATCCATTCTTTAACAACATAATTCATGAAATCATCGACTTTTTCGATCATTGCTTTACGATTACCATCGATTGCTTCTTGAAGTTCTGTTTTGTATTGTTCGTCAAGTTTTTCAACTCTTGTTGAAATTTCATCATTGACTCTTGCAAAAACGGCGGCTTCAAAAATTGTGGCCGCTTTTTCTTTGAATTCGTCTGAAAGTTCTTCACCTTCAATGAGTGCTTGAACATCACTCTCAAGATTGAATTCTTCTTTTTTAACGACTTCTTTTGTTTCTTTGTTTTCTGAAACAACTTCATTTCCGTCTTCATCGAATTCAGTCTCATCTACTTCGTGTAATGCGGCGAGTATTTCCTGCACCTCGTCTTTGCTCATTTCATCTAATTTGTTGTAGATGTCTTTGATCATTGACATTTTTGATGCACTCTCTGAAACGCCTGGTTTTTTTGCTGATGCAACCCCTTGTGTAAAATCAGGTTTGGGGCCATCGGGAACCTCATTATTGACCTTAGTGTCCTTGGCGGACTCTGGGGCCTTTTTCATAGGTTCTTTGTTTTTTCCAGCACCTGGGAACGAAGCCTCGTCTACTTGAGCATCCTCACTAACCTCATTGTCATGAGTTTCCTCTTTAACTTCAACTTCTTCTTGCTCCAGAGCCTCAACTTTTTTTTCTGACATGTGATAACTCCTTAATTTTTTGATATAAAACGTATCATGTTTATATTTATACATTTATAGATTTGTAAGAAATTTATCGAATGCTTTTAACTTAACACCCTCTAAATTCCTTGCAGGTGCTTTCGAAATTTCTTTTTTGATAGCCGAAACTACTTTTTCTTTAAGTACACCGGATTCCCAAATCCACTCCTTTCCTTCCATAATACCTTGAACAAAGGCTTCTGGAGCGGAAGGATCAGCAACTATATCAGCGGCAGTTGCTAGGTAAAAATCATTCTTAACATATTTCACACCACCCTTCTCTTCTAAAGAACCCATTCCTCTAGAAGACACGCCTAATTGTGCCCCACTTCCAATTAAGTTTTGCACAATCTGACCATATGGGGTATCCATAATTTTTGCTTTGCCGACAACATTATTACCGTCCTCACGGAGTTCAGTAATCATGTGTGATACCCTTTCTAAATTGATTCCTGGTCCATCTGGATGTCCCAGTTCCCCAAAGGCTCTCTTTTTATTCACGTAACTTTCATTATAACGATTCATTTCTTTCATAAGAACATCTTTAGGATAAATTCTTCCATTTTTGTTTTTCACTTCTGCCATCATAAAAGGACCTGAAATATACAGAGATTTCTTTCCGTCTTGTCCTGCCTCCGTAATATATTCTATGTCCTCGTTGATCTCTGTTATTAATTGCATAACTTAGCCCTTTTTACGTTTTAGTTCTTGTTGTCTTTTAACTTTCACTAATCTTTTAGCCATTTTTTTAATTCTTGGCAAAAACTTCTTTAATTTGGTTGCAAGCATAATTTTCTGACCTGCAGACATTTCAGCAGGACTCACGCCTCTTGCAAGTCTGGTTTTCATAGCCGTTCTAGCACTACGTTGTGCCCGTTTTTGAAGAACCTCTGGACTAGCCATTCTTCGCATAGCCCTTTGTTTTGCTCTAGCAAGTAATTTCTTTCTTCGTCTTGCTCGTTGTCCAGCCTTCAATCTTTGTTGAAGAGACCAAGTTCTTTCTTCCAAAGGGAGATGTTGTTCTTCTGCTTCTAATTTTAACTCTCTTAATGTTTTCATTTCTTCTTATTCAGTTTAGAAACACCTCTATAAAGACCAGATCGTAATGTCTTTTTTCTCTTTATCGAAATTAATCTTTGTTTTATTTTACGTTTTCTTAATGCTTGTCGTATTTTTAAATTAGTTTTAGGATTAAATCTCTTTCGTTCTTTTGCAGTCATCTTTTTAAGAACTTTTTTGCCTGCAACCTTTCTATAACCCTGTCCTATTAGTCCTCTATTTTTTCTAAAAATATTTCTAAATGCTTTTCGTCTACCGCCAATGGTTCGAACTCGACTAATTTTTTGTATTCTTTTACCTGTGGCCTCTTCTAGTTCTTCCATTATTGTGCATCGTAATAAGTTTTAGAAAGTTCTCCTCGAACTACAGTTTCACCTGTTTTTCTACACTTAGCATAAGTTTTAAGTGTACCTCCACCAGGTTTAGTATAAGTTCTCACTCCACCAGAATATGATCCAGGAGCATCTGCATATGTGTCAGATGCGGTGGCGCCATTTTCATATTGCCAAATACTGTTTGAACCTGAAACCGTGGCCCATGCCATTTATTCTCCTCTACTTCTAGAAAAAGAAACCATGTTCCAAAAATCTTTTTTGCTTTCAAATATCTTTAAAGAAAACTCTTTCTTATTTTGCTCATTTAATTCTTTATATGTTTCATATAGAACTTTTGCATCATCGGGTTCAACAATCACTTGAATATTGTCTTTTAAACTTATTTTGTGTGCTTCTTGAACTTTATAAATCTTTTTTAATAATGGAATAAGATCATCGATATGATGTACATCTTCAATCATGTCATTATCATCGTACTCATATTCTTCATATGGATTATCTTCTGAACCATGATCCATTTCATATTCAAGATAGTGTTTAACTGAACCAATATAATCAGCGGCTTTAGCAATTTTTTCTTGAACCCATGCTTCTAGTTCTGTATGATCATCAAGCATCTCAAATAGTTCTTTGCTATACTTGTGAGTTTTATACAAACTTTGTTTAGCCATCCGGCCCTCATAATCATTATAATTCATATGAGGATGCTGATGAGGAACATCTGTATAATGTTCTTTTATTTGAGTTCTAGCAACTTTTGATAAATCTTTAAATTTCTTCATAACTTCCGGTATTAAACTGTTTATCTAATTTATATTTATATACTTTGTAACCTTTGTATTACACCATTTTTACCAAATACATCCCAACTGCATTAGGTAACTCGTAATTTATGCTTTTTTCATCTAAAAGTGCTTTAACTTGATCATATATTGATTCATTAAAGTCAAAATACCATATATAATCTTCTGCCCATTGACCTGCACATGAAACCATAGCAGGTAATTTTTTACTGTTATATGTATATTCTTTTCTAACATATCCCGTCTTTGTACAATCAAAAGAACATATTAATGTTGTTGTTTGTAATCTTATTTCATGAAATTCTGATAAAGTAGGAATAGGTGAAACATCACCACTCAATACAAAATCATTATCAACTATTGTTAATGTTGCTTCTATCTCTATTCCGCTTTCTGCTAAAGGCATATTCCATCCCAAAAATCATCCCAAATAACTTTATCTGCCGAATCATAAGGTCTAAACCACTTATCCCCAACATGCATTCTTTTAACTCCATCAAATGGTAATTCTGTCCAAAAAAGTAATCTTGGTTTCCATTCGTTATTTAATTTCATATTGTCCCAATGAACAACTGTACCTAAGAATGAGTCCATTAGTAGATCATCTCCCAAATACATATAGGTCATAATTTTACTACCTAACTTTCTCAATAAAATAGGATTTTCTAAAATAATATAGAGTGGACATCCATAAGCAGAGGAAGTAAGTGAATCTAATGATTGTTCAGAAAAATGATGTATTTTTAAACCTGTTTGTTTTAGATCATGCTGAACTGATTTTTGTATTACTGCTCCTGTAAGTTCATATTGTTCAAAATCTAAATCATCGGCTATGTTATTATTAGGAAATAACGATAACGATATCTCCATAACAAAATGATTAATTGCAATATTAGATCCATTAACATACCTAGGATATAAATCTTTTTTAAGTGCTTTAATAAAAGCAGGTTTAAATATTGCTCTACGTTCTTCAGGCGTCATAGTGTTATTCCTTTTCTATCAAAATATTCATTTATAGTAAACATAAAATCATAAATGTACGCCCATTTTACATGAAATCGTGGTCTTCCCTCGTTCAACTGATTTAAATAAGTCATTGCCGAAGTATTTGGATCTGGTGTAGGATATGATGTATATAAGTTTTTAAGAAAAGCATCAAAAGTTTCTTGACCATATTTCGTTGCTAATGTATTATATCCTGCTATTATAGTATCTGTTCTTGTAGTAATTGGATGTACAAAATCAGGTCCAGGTTCTAATTGTTTTTTAATATATTCTTGACCTTCAGCAGTTGTTTCATCTGTATATTGAGAATCGCCTATAGGAGTCTCTCTTGTAAATCTAAGTTTTGATGTAGAATGAATTAAACAATGAAGTTCAATTAATAATGAATCATCATCTAAATCTTCATCCATTTTCAAACTCGACCACATAGGAGTTGTGTCTATAGTGGGAAATTCTTCAACATCACTACCCATTCATATCCTTTCGATTTGTATATTTAAAGAATTGTTTTCAATAATAGATTTAGCCCTACCATAATATTTCTCTTCATTCCATATGTCCGCTTCTTCTTTATACACATCTTTATTTTCAAGATAAATCTTTATTGCTTTTTCCAATTCTTTTACTGAAGATTTTAAAAATGCATCACTAATAAGTTTATCTATTTTATCTGTATTTTTAATTTTCTTTACACCATTAACAATACCTGAAGTATGCTTTGTTTTACTTTCTTTGTATGAGAAGGAATGAAAATGTATTTTGGTTTTAAGTTCACAATTACCTAAACCTATTTTATCTTCGTCACTATAATTACATCCTTCACAACCTCTAGAAGTTGCTAAAGTGCAACCATCTGGATTCCCTTCAACTCTACCGGTACCTGGATATTTAGTTGACATGTTATTTTTCCATATTAAACATTTTTTGAAGATAAAAATAACTTCTAACTGTATTTAAGGGCATTGGTATGTAAATATCATCTGGATCATCTTTTGGTATTTCATTAATAATTAATTTAAGTCTTTGTAATTGTTCATCTGATAAACTTTTAATAAATTCTTCTACATTTGGATCATAATGAACCCCTTGTTCTATTCTTTTCTGATAGTTTCTATGTTCTAAAATATGTTCTGGTAATGGAGTTCCTTGTCCTACTCCCATAAAAACAGGCATTGAATATCTACGTTTATTATGCTTATTAACTACCCGATGAGGTACTGATGGTATTTTGTTATCCAACCAAGTTTGTAATGTTTCTCCAATATTTACAGCAACTACTTCTTCATCATGAACTGGTGTCCAATTAGAACTTTTTTTATCCGTTCTTATTTCTAAATCATCTGTGTCATCAAAAGCATGTGCTATAGATATAGTACCAATATCACAATGATGCCGCATTCTTTCATCTGATTCTGATGGTTTTTCTAAGTATCTAATTAAGACCATACTTGATCCATCTGGAGTATGACATTCTACTAAATTTGTACCAAATTCCAAGTCAAGAGAATGTAAAATTTTTATTCCTAATTGTCGTGATGCTTTATATACAGTATCACATATTTTATAAAGGTCTTCAGGAAAGTTAGGATTTTTTAAATGTGGATTAAATATTCTCTCTGTAGTTTCATTATGCCATGGTTCATCTTTTTTAGCGGAATTTTCACTATCAAATACTTCATCTAATCGTGATCTTAAATATTTCATTATTGTTGTATAATGAGGAAACGGATTTGATATTAAACAATGTCCAGTAGTACAAAAAGCATTTACTATATCAGAATCAAATGTTGGAGAATCTCTTCTTATGATATTATTCATAATATCCTAGGAGGTAATTCGTGTTTTAATGTTTCTAAAAACCATTTTATTCGTTCTTCCTCTTCGTCTAGTTGATATTTTTTATGAGGTTTTGCCATTGTACCATATTGACAACTTTCAATAAATGGTTTATCTTCTAATAAAATAGTAGTTACAAAGTTTTTTGCACTGGTTTTTATAATGTCTACCATTCGTTTATCCATGCCTTCTTTATTAAAATAACCGTCAGATACTACAGTTATTTCATTATATTTGTTAGGAATAAAATAGGTAAGAAATGTTACAACATTAGAAATATTTGTTATAAACAAATTAGGAAATACATAAACATTTTCCCATTTCCATTCATCAATATATTTTTTATATCGTTCAGGTGGTTCTTTAACTATTCTTTCTATAGAATGTTTACCACATTTTATTTGCTCTGGAATATGTTCTAAAGAAAGAAACGGTTTTAAAATGTTTTGAGATTTTTTATGTACGTGTTTTACATGACCATATTCAATAACATTCTCAACAAATAATTTCCAATTAGCATTAATTTTTAATTCATAATGCGAAAAATGTTTATCAGCCTTATAATTACATTTGTATAATACAGAAAATAATGAAGAATCACGTTCTCCCAAAAACAATAGATTTTTATATCTGTAATGAGGATATTGTCTCGCATGAGATTGATTTTTACCATGATATCCACATACAAATTTTTGATTACCATAACCCAAGGGATGTATTAAAGAAAGTCTATGATCACAAACATTATCATAAATTGCATCATCTCTAACAACAATTGGTTGTTTTCCAACAAGAAAACTATGATAATCATTTTTATTTTCTAAACGATAACCAGAATCAACAAACATACCTTTTAGAAAAATTTCATTTATTTCTCTTTCATATTGATCTTTGATATTTTTCATTTACTATATCTTCAGCAATATCTGCTATTACATCAAAAACAAGTTTTTGTGTTTCAGGATTATAATTATATTCATATTCAAAATGATAATAATTTTCACCTGGTAATGGAGCCGTTCTATACCGTGCAGGTTTCCAATATCCTGTATTAAAAAATAGATTTATTGGTGGTGGTTGTGTGGTTCCTTCTTGATTCAGTCCTCTTTTTTCAAAAACTTTATTAATTGCATTTTTTAAAAGAAATGTAGAATAATTTAATCCATCTATATTACAAGCAGTCCACGATACATATGCTTTTGTTCTTCCCGCCTGACCGAGTCCTTGATGATCATTATGTCCTTCACATGAACCAAAAGTTCTAATTCCATCAAACATATTAAGAGCATCAACTAAGGGTTCAATACCTAATTCAATTTTGGGAGTATCCTTACCTTCACCCCCTCCCATAGAATTGATAAATGCGTCTTCTGCTGGTAAAATATTTAATTTTTTGAATAACAATACCTTTTCATCAGAAATATCATCTTCCCAATGAAACCCAAGATCAAATTTTACAAGAAAATCTTCTAACATCTGTGTTAATACTTCATATTTTAGATTTGCATATCCTGCAATGGATACATATTCACCCGTTTTCCTTACACGTTCAATTTTTTGTTCACTATCTCCTATTTTATCTGTCAATGAAATAATTACTTTATTTAAAAGATCGACTGAAAGTTTTGAATCAGGATCATGTGCAACAATATAATTATTTTTCCACGTGTTAATTGTTATTATGCTCATTTTTTCAAAAACCTTTCAATAATGAATACATTTAAAAAATCTGTTTCATACCATTTATCAGACATTTTATAATTATATTTTTCAGGATAAGCATGATGATTATTATGTAACATAGAACAACCCCAATTAAAAAATAAATTAAAAAATGTATTATTTCTTGTTTTATCTGTTGTTTCAAAATTACGATATCCCCACATATGTCCTATTGTATTAACAATAGCACCTGAATGTACTGTAATGGTACTGGGAATTGCAAAAAAGAATACTGGTATTCTCCAATCTATCAATGCAGTTAAAATTAATGGTGTAGATACTATAATTAAATAATTTCTATGTAAAAATTTTAAGAATTCATCATCTAAAAGATCGGCATATAGTCTATGATCAAGTATTCTTTGTCTCCAATTTGTAAACCATACATCAAAAATACCCAAATGATTATGAGGAGAATGAGGATCTTCACCTGTATCTGATTTTTCATGATGATATCTATGAAAAGGCACCCACGCAAAATGAGTTCCTTGATAAATGAATATTCCACATATAGCCATAAATTTTTGAGCCCAAGGTTTTGCTTCAAAACTTCTATGAGCATAATACCTATGGGCACCAATTTCACCACCTATATGACGAAATAATATTACTCCAACAAGAGTCAACCACAACCAATGCCATGAAGCATACATTAATCCAACAACTGTTAATATATGAAACAGTATCATAAAGCCAAAATATGCTGGCCATGAGTTATTATATTTTGAGATAATTTTTAATAAACCATCCACAGTAGTCTCTTTCTTTTCCTGTTACATTTTCATCCCAATTACTAGGATCGTTGTGATGATTGTTATGCAATCCACTACCTAATGTTAAATCATTTGCCCACCAATTGTTTGTGCTTTTATCAGGAGTATCAAAATTACGATATCCCCACATATGACATACTACATTAATTAAACAAGCACCATGTAAAGATATACAACTAGGTATGCATATAAAAAATATAGGCAATCTCCAATCTATTGTTGCTAATAAAGCAAAAGTTGTAAAAATAATTGCAAAATAATATTTGTGACAATTTTTGTATATTGGATCTTTTAATAAATCAGCATAGTGTTTCAATTGTAATTCTACTTTCTGCCACGAGGTCAACCACACTTTCCACCAAGGAATAATGTGTGGAGAATGTGGATCTAATTTGTCATCAGAATTTATATGATGTGTCCTATGTGCTATTGCCCATGAAATAGGTGATCCGAAACAATTATACATACCCAAAGTAGATAATAGATAATGTTTAATTTTTGTTGTTTTAAAACTACCATGTGCAATATATCTGTGAGTTCCTATCTCTCCTCCTATTTTACCAAACAATATAAACCCAACAGGTATGCATAAGTACCACCATAAAGAAGAATATGTAATACCAATTACTGCTAAAATATGATTAAATATCAAAAGAAGTCTTACTCCTATTTGATGAGTTATACTGTTAAATATCGATTTCATGTTGAAAGATAATCTGCGTTTGATATTGCTTGTAATAATTGTTGTTGCCACATAGTTACATCGCCTGGAGCATTTCCTGACATTGTAGCATTAAATTGTGATGATAAATTATTCAAACATTCTAATATAACTTCTTCTTTTTTATTTGTAGGTTGTTCTGAAGTTGATATTAGATTAATCCATTCTTGACATCCACCTGTATATTTTCCAACTATCGTATCTTCTAATCTTTCTTTTAATATTTGTGCCGTGTTTGTTATACTGCTCATGCTATTCTCCGAAATCATGATAAGTTTTCTTTTCTGTTATTGATTCTTTTACTCTAATATCATTCCATTCTTTTTTTGTTATTCCATGTACTTGTGATGTTTGATCTATATCCATAAACATAATCAAACTATGTCGTTCTTTTTGTGTCAAATTTGATATTCTATGAGGAGTAGATTTTAATTTATTTTGTGTCCACCATTGCATAAAATCACCACAATTTACTATGATAAAATCGTCTCCAGGATGTTCTAACATAATCCATTCATCATTAACACATATTTCATATTCTTCTACTGGATCACATACATGAACTAATGTTAATGTTCCAAAATCACAATGACTTCCTAATCGAACATCACCTTTTTGATCTTTATAATATTTTACATATATTAAATCATTATTTGCATCTTTATGTTTCATTGTCATTGAATTAGGAGGAATTTTCATATATTCTTCAATAGCATATAGTATGTCACATCCTACTTTTATATATTGTTTTTTTATAGTATTTACACAATCCCAATTACCAGACATTCCCCTTAATACTACTCTTTCGTTTGCTTCTCCAGGATGATCTTGAGTTGAAATACGACCTTCTTCATACATAGGTAAAGTTTTCAGATCCGCTTCTTTTAATTTTTTACGTAAATCTTTTAATGTTCCTTTCATATTATTAAAAGGATTTTTCACTAATAAAAAACCAGTATTTCGAAAACTATTTACTATTGTTTCAGTATTCCAATCAGGTGAATTATATATTATTGTATTTGGAGTCATGATGTCCACACATAACAAACTGCAACAACATATTCTTTTGTGTCAGATAAAGAAAGTCTTATATCCTGCCGTTTTAAGTTCCACTCTTTAGGTTCCATTACAAAATGAACTACAGGAAATCTTGCTCCTCTATGTTTTATATGACTATAACTAGCATCTAATCGTAAATATGGAGATGCTATTGCTTTCGAAAATGCTTCTTTAACACACCAACATTTTGTTAAATATCGTGCAGTCATAGGATTTGGAGCATCTCTTTTTTCTATATCTGTTAATATCTTATCAACAAATTTATCACCCCATTTATCATATATTTTTTGAATAGGTTCGATTGTTTGTAAATCTATTCCTATTAAATTTTCTCTAGTAAACATAAATCAACCTGAAAACCTGGGCCATAAGAAATCATGACCAATTTTCCTTCTTTTCTAAAATCATATTGTAAAGTTTTTATAACACTTGTAGCGGACATATTGCCAAAATTTTTGAACATTTCAAAAGAAGAATCTAACGCACCTTCGGGTAAATTTAAACCTTCTGCCGTATTTTCTAACACAACTTTACCACCAGGATGACATATCCAATGATCAATATCATGACCTTCAATAAACTTTTCTACTTTCGGTAATAAAGCATTAGCCGCCTTAGGCAATTCTTGTAATTTTGTAGATTCAACATTATACAATAAACCTTCACTTGTTCCTTCAAGAGTAATATAATCTTCTGTGTCAGGTAATACATGAGAAGCATGTTTAATCACTTTCCATGCAGGAGGATATGAATGATAATCATCACCAGCCATTAAAATAGCACTAACTCCATCTCCAAAAATAGTAATACCAAATACAGTAGTAAGAGAACTATCTTCAGGATTTAAATTCATTGAACATAAATCATTGGTAAGACAAATTGCAACCTTGTTAGGGTTTGCTTTTAAAAATTCATCTGCTATTTGTATCACATGAGTACCACCATTACATGCTAACCCAAACATAGGTATTTTGATTAAAGACTCAGGAAAATCTAATTGACTAAGCAATTTATGGGGTACTGTAGGAATTCCTACACCTGTCATTGTAGTAGATGCAATCATACATACATCTTCAGGAACAAGATGTGATAATTCCAACACCGCTTCAAACGATAATTCATTTACTATTTCATTAAATGTTTTATTTTTTTGAGTAAATGTTTGGGATTGTTCACGCATTGTCTCTATAGGATAACACGTATTTCTATATTCAACACCTGTTAAAGGCATATATCTATCAAACACTCTTCCGGAATATCCTTTTTCTTTCCACCATTCTTTCAAATTTTCTTTGAAATCATCATTGTGATATCTATGTTCAGGATGTTTTGTTGCTATA
>Ga0209404_10002026_pt1 | contig 12927 bp, 13 predicted proteins | sample TroAtlMetagenome_2_FD_187447 | JGI IMG/M metagenome (GOLD analysis project Ga0209404, IMG submission 187447) | Marine eukaryotic phytoplankton communities from Atlantic Ocean - Tropical Atlantic ANT8 Metagenome (SPAdes) (version 2) | ecosystem: Environmental > Aquatic > Marine > Oceanic...
GTGAAAGCTGTTGAGACACCTTTTTCTCCTGTTGCTGGGGCATCACCAAGCTTTTGAAACGATGCTTTGATTGCCGAATTTAAATCATTAAAATCATCAGATTGAATGACTCGCCTTGGCCGATACGTTTTTAAGATATCGAATAAATTTGCCATAAATTATTTCCTCGCTCGTCCGAGCACCTCAAAATCGATGGTGTATCCAGTTAGCTTGAACGGAAGAACAAACTTAGAGTCGTTGTCCAAAGTGAATCCAATTGAAAAACCAATTCCTTTGAGCGCGGCTCGCCCTCTATTTCTACCCGCTTGGTCAAACCTAGCTTCATCCCAAAGACCTTCATCGTAAATGTAGCGACCACCTTCAATTTCAAAGTTACGAGCCTCGAAAACTTTTGCGCCGTAATTCGATTTATATTCCAAAGAAATAGTGACCTGATTGGTTCCTTCAGCTTCAAAGAATACTTTCTTGAAGGATTTGTTGTGGCCTGGCGTTCGCAGATGATTAGAATGAAGTTCTAGATAAGAATAAATAGTATCGCCATCAAAATTGGAACCAATGTCAGACTGATACACATAGCCATTATCCGAAGTGAAAAATGTCCTTTCTTTACCATCTGCCCAAATTTCTGTCGAAACATTTTTAACTGGCCTGTTGTTATATTCTGAAATTCCAAAACTAAAAGTAGTGCCGCGCTGGGAAGGCAAAACTGTCATCATCAGAAAAGTATTATCATTAAAGTACCAGCGGATTTGTTCTTTTGTGGTTATCGTTGTGCTACATAAAAGTTTAGAACCTAAATCAGCTACTCTTTCTTGAACATGTGTACTTACTGATCCACCAGCATAACCACCACTCGTGTCCGTTCTTATTAAGGAGCCCACACCTCGGCTTGATAGCGCATAAATGTCATCAAGCTTTTGAACACCTCGTGGCTCGGACCCCACATTACTGGCAGCATCATAGAACGCCCAGTTAGTGTTATCAGTACCAGTTAATTTACGAGCCCCTTTCTGCGTGTAAACAATCATATTTTCTGAGTCAGCAGATTGGAGGTCGGTAATGAAATCACCTACACCGATATTTGCAGCTCCATACGCTCCAGCGTAGTTGAAGGGTAATCCGGGCTCAGAGATGTTGAAAGTTCCAGAACCTGTGGACCACATCAATTTTTCGTTATGAACAGAAACGTGTGTCGCTTTTGTGTCTGATAGCGCATTAAAATCTGGGGCTATTGGCAATAAGCAGTGGAATTGTTGAGAATATGCCATTGGCACATTTGTTCCATCAGCGATGAACGCAGTTAGATTATCAGGATGCGATAAAAAGTTATGATTCTGATAATCAATATAAGTACCGAAAGCGTTAATCGGTTGCAAACTTTGAGCAATTGTAAACGTAGCACCGCCCGAAGAAGTATTTGCGCCCACTGCTGGAAAATCTAATACAGTATTAGGCTTAACAACTAACCATTTTTTTGTTACATCTTCGAGTTTGGTTGTTGGGTCATACCATTTACAAACTGCCATGACTGTGAAGTTTGCAGAATCAATAGTTTCATTAACTATGATATCTTGCGAAACAGTCGTTACTTCGACAGACCGCCCTATTCGACCTTCATCCCACCCACTTGCCGTTGCTTTATAAATCTTTGGATTGTTTGAGGCATCATTCTTTAGCGCTATAACTGTGTCATTAATTTGAATCACGCCAGAACACGCAGTTGAAGTACCACCAACTTGAGTTATTTGGTCTCTATAATAAGTCCAAGCCGTCTCTAGATAAGTTTCATCGAGCGCATCTGAATCTGACCCGCGCTCAACTATTTTAGTTAAAGTCGATACACCATCCCAATCTAAAGCAACATAGGGGTCCGCAATGGTTCCGACTAGCGCAGTTGCATACGCAATCAAAGTGTCAGAGGTCGTTGTATCTATCGCCATTATGTAAAATGACAAAGTGCTATCGACAGTGATTGTGCTCGATGCATTTATTGGCGTAACGTGAGTATCCCAATTGTTGAAAGTCAGTTGATAATAAGTTGCAGATGATGGTGAACTTCTACCATCGTACCGCTCATATCCACCAATTCTCTCGTAGCCGCCTTTAGTTGATTCAAAGTAATTTCTGCTGTCTCTGATTGCGCCAGGCCAAACCTCTAGCGGTGAAGCAGACAGGTTTAAGCCTCCTCGAAGAGGAAAGTGCCTTGATGCCATGAGTCACCTCAATTTATTAATGTCTCAGCTTCGCCGCGGGCTCTTAAGTTATTGATTTTTAACAATATTAAGCTTCGAGCTCGGCCATTCAAGCTAAAAGAGTTCCTTGCGCGGGCTTGGTATCCTCGACTGAGGAGTTGTTATTTAACTGAACAAAGTCGTTAAAGTATTTTCTATAACGAGGACCGTGAGCGTTATACAAATTCATGCCTTCCTGACCACCTTGCAAAGCACCATATTTCGTTATTGCAAGATGAACAATCATCATATGGTAGTCAGAGGGCAAGCCGTAGGGAACATCATCATTTGCTACAAGAGTTTGTACACCTTTCAGATAATCAAAACTCACTGACTGAGTTGTATCGACATCAGGATAAGTTTCAATTGTGCCAACTTGAGCTGCCACATAGTAAACTCTACTCGTGTCCTGAGTTGTTGATGCAGCTCTTCGCTTATCTCTAAGCTCTTCGTATGTTATCTGAGTGATTCCACCATTCACGTTATAAAAACTATTCGGAATAATCACATCACCATCAACGAGGCCCATGGCGTTATAGGTATAACTTGTTGTGCCATTAGTTACGCTTATTGTTTTTTCAGTGAATCGAAAAGGCCATCTTCTTGATATTTGAACCTCATTCCAACTTGAATTTATCCAGCTGGCCGCTTGGGCCACATCGTCATAGGCGTCCACCACGGTGGCTACTTGGTCAGCCACACCTGTTTCCACCAAGAACTTATTCGTGAGCCCCAAATAATCCATAATTATTCACCTTCATCTAAAATTTCTTTTTCAACTTTATCAATAGCCGCTTTCTTTGCTTTCTTAGCAATTTTCTTCGCGCCTTTGTTCAGAAATTTAATAACACGCATTTCTAAGCCGCCCAGCGGTATTCTTCTACTCGCGGGTCCACCTTCCTGAGTCTCACCAAGCTGTCCTACGTTTTCAATTCTAAATCGATTAGTAGCGGACTCGACCATCGTATTGTAATAACCAATTGGTATTTCAACATCTTCACCGCGCTTTATCGAAAACATATTTCCATTAAGACCACCAGTGTATGGCTGCTTTTCATCTTTCGTGAGAGGTAGGTTTATCACAACATGAGTTGCGTTATCTTCTGGCTTATAAGCATCCCATTCCAGCGCTTCAAAAATTTGAGATATGATGTAATCTCTTCCCGCGCCTTCTTCAAAAGTTAATCCAGCAGTCGATTGAGCAAAAGAAAGAATTCGATCAGTCGCAGCATCAAAAATATTTGTCTGATTGAGAGAAACAGTTTTGTTCATTTTTAAGTCCTATAAAGCAGTGAGGGAGCATAAAGCTCCCCCAGTACTTAGTTTAAAGATTAAGATATAGCAGAAGTGACAGTGTGCTTCACTGCGACTATCCAGCTTTGATTTAGAATCAATTCATCGGAATAGCACTTCCAACCCATTGATCCAGTTTGGCCTAGTGGGTCTGAGCTAGATGGTGTACCAACCATTCTTACTACAGGAGTGAATGAGCCTTTACCAGCCAAAGCAATTTGACCGTAAGCTTCCATTCCGCAATAAATAGTTGTGTAAACATCAGCACGAGAGCCGCCATCAGAAATATTCCCTGCTGTGGCACTCAATAACTCACCGGCGTCTATTGTTGAACTAAGGTCAGGAGAAGCGATGTAACGAACATCGTTAACTGATCCAAATTCATGTGGAGAAACAGGCTTCATCGAACCATACTGCGCCACAGGCGTGAAACCAGACATAGCACGAATGCTGTCTTTCACATCTGTGTGGCAAAAGGCCAAGTAAGCTGCTTCGATTGGAGTAGTGTTAATCTTCACACCACCACTTAAGATTTGGGTGAATTGCTTCGCCTTGTTGCGAGAAAGAGTTCTCACAGCGAGTGCTTGTTCACCATAATCTAGAGCAGAATCAACACCTGTTAGTGCTGCCTCTCCATTAGCGTACTGAACATTAGTAGCCGCACCCAATACAGCCCATAAAAGAGCTTCTTTGGTCCGCGCTGCTTGTTCAGCATTTTGCTTGTTGATGTCATCGAGAATTGGAGCCTCGTGCATGTCAACAAGGTGGTCAGTCAAAGGAGTATATCCACCATATTGGAGCAAGGTTCCAGTAACTTCTTCATATCTGAAATCCGTTCCACTCGGTGCAGTACCCTCAGTCAGCGCAGTTGTGGCCGCTGCATAAGGAACTACCCTTCGCCATTTAACTGATTTTGTGCTCTTCTTCGGCTGAACCGTAAGCTTCGCACCCTTTCCTAAAACGACAATAGGCTCAGCATGTCGCAACGCTTGTTTTTCATAGCGTGCGGCCTGTTGACCTGTAATGTCACCATAATTATTAGCCATTTGAATCACCTTCCGAAAGTTGAGGGTTTATTAATCCTCCCTAGCCCATTCAGCATCGTAGGCTTCGTCTTCAGTCATATTTGTTTTCTGAGGATTAGGCTTAGATGATTTACCTTCCGTTGGCGAGGCTTCTTCAAGAACAGCCTTTCGCCTGGCAGATTCATCCTCGTAAGAAGATTTCACTTCAGCGACTTTTTGCTCTTGCTTATACTCGTTTAATAGGTCGATAAATTCGTATGGGTTGGGAGAATCAAATTTAGTTTGCTGATCAGGAGTGAATTTATCTTTAAAAGAATCCCACTCACCCGAATTCAAAATGTCAGAAGCATCAGGGTGTACTTTGAATACAACCTGTAAGTCTTCACTTTGCTCGGTTCCTGTTTCAGCAGATTGGGCAGATGGCAAGCGAGATTCCACCATTTCCTTAACTTCGTTAAAAAGTTCTGGATGCTCAACCTCATAAACACCCTTCTTGCGAGTTGCCTCACCAAGCTGGTTGTTTACTTTTTCAAATTCCTTTTGAAGAGCGGCAGCTCTATGCTCAGCATTTTTGTGCCGCCCTTTCATTGCTTTAAAATCATTTTGAGTCTTCTCGTAGGCTTCCTTCAATTCCGAAGGTGCGTTAGCCCATATATCACCGGAAACTTCACTCTCCGCAGAGGAAACTTCGGGGTCAGCTGGGGAAACACTTTCTTCGGCTGAAGGCTCTGACTCGCCTTTTGCGGTATCAAGCTCATCAGCTTTTTCTTCGACAATAGCGGGTGGAGTGTCTTCAACGACTTTAGTAACTGGGGACGAGGAAGAATCCGTATCTTCTTTTGCCCACTCAGAATCATAATCATCAATATCAGAGTCTGCACTTACGTTATTTTCGGTAACATTCACTTGTTCAGTCATGATTTTATAGCAGTCCTTCTGCCGGTCTTTTCAGAGCAACAGTTTTTCCTCAACAGAGGTTAGTGGTGGAAGGTGTTAACCGTCCTTAAAAAGTCAAATCAATAGATTCGGCGTGCGGGTTCTCAACAAGATCGACAACACGCTCCAATACAAAATGTTGATGCCGTTTGATTCGACAAGTTTCATCGTTCACAACTGGCGATAAAATATCTCTTTCAATTTCCGATATTTTTAGTCGCAGTGCGTGAAGAATGTCAGGAGCATTATTCATCAAATGCCCCTTTCAATAGTGCCAGCTATCTTATTACTCAGTTCGGACGCTTTAGTATCAGCATCTTTAGCTTTCGCTTGAGCTTCTAGCTGTTTTGCATCTGCAAGTTTCTGATTAGTATCTTCGTCTTGCAGTAATTTGCCAGCCGCAATGTCGCGCTTACTTTGTATTTCTGCAAGTTTGACCTGTAGCTGCTGTTGAACAGTGTCCGCTTTGGATTGCAAATTAATTAAAGCTTGATTACCACTCGCTTCAGTCATCGCTTCTATTTTAATCATCTCGCGATAATGTTTGCGCTCAGAATCAATCATATCTAATTGCAATCTTGCATCTTTCTCAGCTTTCTCAATTTCGAGCTTCATAAGCTGTATTTCAATATCAGCTTCTTTAGACTCTTGTTGAGCAGCCATCTTTTGTTGTTCAATTTGTACTTCCGGTGGAACAACAGGATTTTCACTTTCAATCATAGAACGTCTAAGTTCTTCATCCACCGTTTCCACAAATCTGCCATCAGGAAACTGCATGCCAGTTTGAATTTCTCTAAGCATCGCAGTTGGCTTAGTGCCTGGCGTGGAACCACCAGCAGTCAATTGATATAGCTGAAAGAGATTTTGTGTATTTACTTCACGCTGCATAAGTACTGAAGAACCGCGAGGCTCAATTTCCATTGGACCTTTATAGGCGTCATCATCTTCATACTGCATCAGCCAATCATAGAGACGAGTTAAAGTTTCTTTAGTTATTTCATCATCGAAATCCCTAACTTGTCTTCTTCTTGATACGGAAGCATTGTTTTGAAATATCTGTGTAGCGCCAAGTGTCACAGGAGCGTTATCAACGCCCTGCATATTCTTTTCAACACGAGTTACACCAGTTAATTTATATGCATCTTCTTCAGCTTTCTCCATGATTGCAAAGAACTGATTAAGAGCCACTGGTATTTCGTGAATTTCAAAAGGACGCCCTCTTGCGCCATCTGGCAAATTAAACATGTCACTATTGATGTGCCAAACTTTACCAGCTTGCAAAGAGTAATCGCTTTTATCACCACCAGCGGGCGAAACTTTATCTTTCATCATGGAAACCATTGGCACAGCACTAAGCCCGCCATGGTCAAGTATCATTCGCCATACAGCGTTATAAATGAGCTGACAGTTCTCAGCGAGTATCGGTATACCTTTACCGAGCACGCACGTTGGGTCTTTGGACCAGTTCCAAATGCTGAAAGGCATCTCACCACTGTCAAGAGGATTAATATAAGCTTTAAGACAACGTGATTCGCAATGAACAACGCAAGCTAAGACCGTTTCATGGTCCTTAATAGCTTCTTTAATTCCTTTAACGCCAGCTTGGCGAAGTAAACCCGCTTGGAACTCAGCGTGAGTCTCGAAAACCTCGTAGCGCGAATCATATAGCTTCTCCACGAGAGCTGTATCCTTGATGGATAATCTTTCTGTAGCTCCCTCAGTCGCTCCCTCGCCAATGCGGCGCGGAGCAGCCGATAATAAGGTATCAATCTCATCTTCATAGTATTTACCACTACCTTTCAACCGTTTAAGCTGTCGAGGAAGGTTCCAAAGTCTGACACTGGCGTAAGCCATGTCTTCTTTTGTCTCTGCTGACATATCTGGCAAGAAATCAAGCACATTCACAACAGAAAAATCTGCTTTATGCCCTTCCTTGTTCATTAAGGTCCAGTTGCCACCCTTATCGGCCCAATGTCGAGGTCCACTGTGATTAACATATGGTCCTTTAAGAATTGCAGTCCCAGTTCTTGCAGCGTCATGGATTAATCGCCGGCCTAATCGGCCAAAGCGAACTCGTTCTAAATTAGCTGATACGATTTCGCGCATACGAGTACACTTTAGGTCTAAGTCAGCTTTTCGCGCTTCCCAAGCTTGTTGATGTGTAACTGGTTCACCTTCTGGGCCCAATAAGGGCTCTCCATTCTGATCAACAGCGCTTTCTTCTTTCAATCGAAGCGGTGGCCTGGCGGGATATATCGGAACAATCCCATAGTTATCTTGATCAGTTGGATAAAGCATATCGCCTAACTGAGAGGCTCCATCATCAGTCAACTGCCTGACGATATTCTGAACCACTTTGCTACCGTCTTTGACTGCCTTGCGTGAGCCTTCCCAATCATGCAAAAGGTCATCCGAGTTATCGATGCTACAAGCGTTATAGAGCTTCGATGCTCTCTTTATTTCGTCACTGAACGTGCTCGTGTTCCTATCTCGGATGGATTCGTTAACTAGGGATAATGCTTCAACAGCAAGACGATTTCGCGCTTCTTTCTTTTCTCGTTCTTCTTTGCTGATATTTTTTGGTTCTTCCTCTGCTGCCCAAGATTCATCATACTCAGAATCGATTGCGGTTATCTTAGCCATAATTTGTGATATCCCTACTAAGTGTTCTTACGTTCGTTTGCGTAACAAACTCGGTATGCTTTTTAAGTTGCTCATAATCTGGGTGCGCGAAAATGCTTAAATATTGAAGCGCATCATGTGGATGACTTTCGCGACTCTTGCAAGGAAAATCTTTGAAAGTTGCACGCCCAGTAACTTGCTTCCGCTCATATTCATAAGACTGATTAAAGCCTTTTATAAGCATCTTATTATTCTTATCTATTTGAAAAAGAGGTGAGCCGGTATTCGTTTTTGTGGTTAAAAAGTGCCTAACTGCATTCAACCGCATTTCGATATGATTGCTCGGAGCTGGCGCGGTGGTGAACCAATCTTTAAAGACACCTACGCGCTCATCATTGAGGACATGAAAATAATTTCTATTTTTCTCCGAGAGTCCATGGCTTGATAGTCCCGCAGGGTCACCAATAGAAAATATCTTCCATTCGCGCCCGCTACAGTTATCCTTTAACCATGGCTTAACAAAGTCTGAGGCAAAATCTCTAAGTCCAATGTTGTCTCCGAAGAACTCTTCAACAATTCGTAATTGACCTGACTTCATCACCTGACCAACAACACAGGATTCACCACCAGCCCCCCAATCCCATCCAAGGATTACCGGATAGTCTTTAACTAGCGATAAGCCAGCTTTTGAGATGTGATAGTCATGGTCCCATTGTCGTTTATATACGGCCTTACCACTTGAGGTAACACCGTATTGGCCTTCAAAAAGTACTTTTACCTGTTCACTCGTAAGAGTGGGTATTCGATCCAAGTAATACCGTTTTGGCCCAATGCCAATGTATTTAAAATTCTCACCCTTGGGATTTAACTTATATCCCGAATCGGTATATTGATCTTTAAGAATCGCCGGCGGTTGTCTGAAGAATTCCCATCCAGATGGCGTTGTGTCTTCCACCTGTGCCACCCATGAATCATCTTCCGGTGGATTCGTATCCATTACTAAAGAGACACGAGTAATCGGATTGTCTTCATCGATAGCATCGACAGGTGCTGGATATCGGCCTAGCCGCGAGAAAACAGCACTAACAATTTCACTGTCCATTGCACCGCACTCGTTTATGAATGCGCCGGTCAATTCGAGGGACTTTAAGTTCTCATAATCTTCTGGCTTTGCGACTGCCATAAAGATGAACTCTGCGCCCATCTTTGTGCCATCCGCTAACTTGTCGGTCCACCTTATCTTCATCGGTGCTGACATTGTGTAGCGGCGAGTCGTTTGGTTAGGTTTTAGCCATAGCTTAAAGCTGGCAAAGGTCGTTTCGAGTAGCTGGGGGTAAGTTTCCCTCACAATGACATATTTACTGGTTCTTACGTTGTTTTTATCCGGCCTCTGAAGCATAGCCATTTTCAACAACTCAATAATCATCATTGTTGACTTGCCAGACCCTACATTGCCGAGAACAATTCTGATGTCGGCATTACTGTTGTGAAACAGCACCCCAGTTGCGCTGGGCTGGTATTTCACCGTGAGTGCATCGAGCATGGTGAAATTCCTAGTGAACTAAATCATCAACCTCATCTTTCTCCTCTTCAACAACGGACATATCTGTGCCGCTATCGGGAGGAACATATTCTTGATCTTGAATCGAGCTGAAATTGAAAACGAGGGGAGCCTGTGTGTCCAAAATAGATTGGTCCCACATCATCAGCTTGGATAGCATTTGGACAGCTCTATGCTGCGCCATGTTATCCCAGCAGTATGTCCCATCATGATTTCGCATGATGAAGCTTGTGGCACATCTAAATCTGGGCTCTACTTCCTTCATTTCTTTTGGTACAACAGTGAATTTTCCCTCTACCTTTTTCCCATTGCCATTGACGTATGGCTCTCGCTTTGCAACATCATCGAGACTCGCTAATGATTGATTGAGCAAGCGTTGGCAGATAGCTGCCCTGCCCTGATCTAGTTGATCAAGTTTCGTTTCGAGGTATTCTTCAATTGCTGCAATAATCTTTGGATCATTGAAAAGCTTATTGACTGTCTCGTGAAGTTGGTTGTTATTGTCAACGTAACCAGCTGCTTCAGCGGCAAGTGTCTTATCGAGACACTCAGCATATGCTTTAACTAGCTTTCTTTTTTTTGGAATTAGCTCGTCTAGAATTGGTGTGTCGTATATTTTCTTTTTTGGGGAGTCCATTTGAAGAGTCCTTTTCGCGTACTTTATATTTTCGGATACCAAACTCAACACCACTGCATGCATCCATCTTGCATGCCAGGCGAATTGCTTGGGGTCCATTTTTTCCGGCGAGCAGCGCGGCTAATGCATAATTACCACCAGTGCCTATAGCAAAAGGAGCAGCCATAGGCGCGGGTAGCATAGTGCCGCCGTAATACTCAGCGCGGGTTTCACTAACAAGCATGATCTGCCAATCACCTTCTTCGACTAGATGAACATCATCGGGTGTTGGTTTTTGAGGATTTAAGAGTCGTTGGACCACAATGAAAGCTTCAGCGAGGTCACCTGATATTGCACAAAATACGCCACGCTTTTGGAACACTTTCTGGCATGGACCTTGATCAATAACACTACCTGTCATTGAACGTGTATCCGCACAAATAAACTCACCATCCCAAACACAGGTTGTCATAGGATGCCCCTTCAGTTTATTTGAACCTCTCGTGGGTTCACTCTTGTGGGCTTACACTCAGCTTTTATTGGGGGAGTCACTCGGTCAGCAATACGCTTACAACTAACCTCATTGTGAAAATAAAGAGAATCTAAAGAAATCAAAGGTAGACCCCCAATGAACACTACTAACACAAATGCATTAATCATCATTGGCCTCATATAATCATTCTCACCACAAAATAAATAACGATACTGAAAAAAACAAAAATACCGGCAATAAAGCAGCAATCAATAAAGAAAGCTCTGTCTTTAGCAGCTTGCACAGCCCTACGAGCTTTCTCCTGTTTGATTCGCCTCCGTTCACGCTTTAGCTCATCGTAGAGGTCTCCCCTGCCGCTATATATGAGCAGCTCTTTTAAGTCTTTTTCTTTTTGAGCTAACGAATCTCTGTGGAACACAATCTCAGAAGCGGATTCCTCTAACTCATTGCTTCTGAATGTTCTCTCAAATCGAGAGGGCGTTTTGTTTCGCTTTTCGTGAGCTGAGATAGCATCTCGTGCATCCCAGAATTTATCTAATGTTCTACCTATAGATGTATTGATGGAATCAATGTCTGATCGAGCTGAATTGATCTTTTTAGCTGTTGCGGTGAGCATTTTGAAAGCGCTGTTTGCAGCCGCAATTGCTGCCATAAGTTCAACTGCCATGTTCTCACCTACATCACAGAATTATCGAAAAAAGAAATAAAGCTTAATTGCTGCTTCCAGATTCCGTATCACTTTTGTCAGTCGCATCAGCTTCACCTCGTTCCTCACTCACAATCTCAGCAATGGATTCACAGAGATCGGGGGTGCTTATGCCTACAGCAATTTCTGAAGCGACTCTGGCAGTAGCCCTGATGCCACGGTAGATATCTGAGCAATAAAGACCATGGTTGCTAATAACCTTATCGGACACTGAGCAAGCTTGGAGAAAGACCATTGAACTGACTAGAAGAATTAATTTTTTCATAGACCATATACCAGTTGATTAATGATGAGAGGCGCAAAATAAGTCAGCTTCTCAGCTTTAGCGAAGTCGCTATGCTTCTTTGAGCTGACTAAAAAATCATCTTGTTTGTTGTGATTATCCATCCTATCGTCCTCACCAACATAGCCAGTTCGGCCCATCTCTCCCCATATATGCTTCGGCAAATACCTCGCCCATTTCACTGGGGTATCTGAAGGTGAGTACCATACGTCACAGTGATCTACCGCTGATCCGGGTACTAGGTCTTTTTCCAAAGCGGGATTCACATATGCCACACGATCAATAGGAGCACCGTAGAGAGTGGTCGCTAGGTGAATCACAGCACAGCCATTTGAATGGCCTAATGCGACTACAGGTTGATTGTCTCTAAGCTTTGCATTTTTGGCAGCTTCAGCGAGACGCTTAGCGTGCCTTTTGTTTTGCGTATAGACTTGCAAAACATCCATCCATCCCATCCGAAAAACAATCGTGTCCCAATTGCGGACGTTGAAGTAAGGCGCTAAACGCGCCACTGTTCCGAGACCATTATCGCGAACATTAAAGCCGTGGACCAAGAGTGCTACTTTAGGTTGGTCCATATGCTTTACCTCATATATCAGTATAAATTATTTCGATTTTACTTATATTTTGATAGAAAAATTTTCAGAAAAAATCGTGCGATAGCATGCAACGCATCTCTGCCAGGCCCGCGCTATATAAAGGGCCGGGGCCCGCCAGAATTCGAGCAATTGCGCCTTTTTTTAGGGACCAATTGATAAATTAACAAGTATATTATCTTTATATATCAATGGTTTAAGTCGGGAGCTCGGCCCTTTTAGCCAATTATATGGCCGAGATTCTCTTTTATTTCTTTTTGATTGTGCTCGCGTAAATCCCGATTGCTCGCTTATGTGCGAGCGAAGCATATATAAGCATAATTAGTATTTACTTATATTTATGTATGGCCGATAATGTTTGTACTTATACATATTCAAATCAAAAAGGGGTTCACCTATGCAACACATAAAAGAAACCGAAGCTAAGCGCAGCAAGCGCAACAGAGGCGTAAAGATATGGCTCGAAACATTACCGAGCGGGCCAATGGCACGCGCTGGGTTCATCGAAGGCGCACCATATCGACTAGACATTAATAACGCTTCTATAACTTGCACGCTCAATGCT
>Ga0209404_10002027_pt1 | contig 12923 bp, 4 predicted proteins | sample TroAtlMetagenome_2_FD_187447 | JGI IMG/M metagenome (GOLD analysis project Ga0209404, IMG submission 187447) | Marine eukaryotic phytoplankton communities from Atlantic Ocean - Tropical Atlantic ANT8 Metagenome (SPAdes) (version 2) | ecosystem: Environmental > Aquatic > Marine > Oceanic | place...
AACGTGGGGTTAGAATTAAGAGCATATTCCATTAGGTTAATAATTCCATCACTATCAGGGTCATCGGTTTTTGATGCGCCTGGACCAAGTCCATTACCTGATGCCCAGGTATTGAAAGTGAGAGCAGCATCTCCTCCCTCAGAACCAGGAGAAGCTATCCCGGAATACCAATTATTCGCCTCACCATGATTCTCCTGAGAAACATTTTTAGGGTCAGTGAGATTCAAAGTAAAACCGTCACCGTCGGCACTAATAGGCCATGGTTCCTTATCATCATAGGTTACTTCGATGATTGGGGTTCCGGCCCCGAAAGAGAGTTTGATGTTCTCTCCGGCATTATCCAGCTTGTCGTTATCCTCCCATTCTCCTGCGATAGGTAGGCCTGCACCATAACGTGATTCGAAAGCGAGGCGGTTCCTGACAATGAGAAAGTAGTCACCAGCTTTAATGATACTGCCTGACTCAAAATCATAGTCGATTCCCTTGGTGAATCTAAGATTAGTAAGTTCTAAATCAGTATCACTAATGTTCTGGATTTCTATGTATTCAAAGTCAGAGGTGGTCCACTCTTTGTCTTGTTCAGATTGGCTAGCTCCCTTTGGGTGGTAACTGATCTCGGTAATTCTAAGAGAGTTGACGTAGTCAATGGTGTCTGGGTTTGCGACTTTGAATTGGATAGGATCTGACCAGTGACTCCACCGACCTTCTTTGTCCTGATGTCTTACTCTTGCTCTATAACTTCTGCCGACTCTGGCATCTGTAGGTGAGAATTGATAATTAGAATCAAAACTTTCTATTTGTCCTGAGAGGGCTGGATTCTCAATTTCATAAATGTATGGATCTTTTGTTATATAGCCTTCAATCGTTGGATTGTAGACTTCTCCCAAACGCCATTCCATGGCGGCAAAATCACTATTAGATTGGCTACGGTAATTACTGGATGAAAACTTTAGATCGTCTACTTGGTAATTCTGATTTCCTGTGAATGTAATTGTTGGTTTTTGAGGAATTGAGCTAGTATCTCTAAGGATACTCGAGCGCATCCAATTACCTCTGGAAGTAATATATCTTCTTAAAACCTCCATCATCCCAGCAAAGTTCTTAGTAGAAGCAACGTCGTAGTAACGATCCTTGTGGTTGAGCCTTGGGTGGTTATCCCATAGGCGCCGATCCGCTTCGACTAGTGTGGGCCCTTCCGGAGACCAAACATCATGCGCCATTTCATCAATGAGCTTGTATCCTTCATCTTCATTATATATGAGGTCCATGATTTCGCGGACTCTGTTCCTGTAGTCAGTCCTGAAAGCTGAGTTGTTTGCAACTTTGTTTTTGAAATCATGATTTCCATTCCCATACATATTATTGGCCCATGTGAGGTCAAGGTCCCAAGGATGGACCTGAAACTTATTGGTTTCAGGGTTGTGGTAATAATAATAATTTTTCCCATAAGCGATATCATAATGATGAATTCCCTCAACGATAGTCCTATAACTTAGGTATTTTTCGACATCCAAATTTTCCCGCCACCAGTCAGCGTTGGGGTTTTGATTGCGGTAGCCTCTGATAAAGTTGGAAACATCGGACCGGTTCTTGACCTGTGTTGGTCCTTGATTATTTGAGGTTCCGTTGTGACCCTCAATCTTGTAAAGATTACCATCTGGCATTCCATGTTCGTCAAGGAATTGGCCATCCATTTGTTCTATGGCAAGAAAAAGTCCATAGTAGTCAGTGCTGTACTGATCATTACCCGTCGGGCTTTCATCATCGATAACGTAAAATTGCAAGTAGTGGGTATTGCATGCCTCAACACCACATAATTCAAAGAGTTTAAACCCAACACTTTCGAAGAGTCCTTGTTCTCCACGGTGGTTAAAATTTACCTGCTGAACAATCGAGGAAAAGTTCAACTTGTCCCATGTGGTCTTGTATTTATTTCCAGCTCTGTTTCTAGCCTGAAAGCGTCTTCCGCGGTTGAAGTCAAATTTCCAGAAATTTTTACCGTACTGGTAACGATGAACTCCTCCCCTTGGGCGGTATCTTATATGGTCATAAACTTTTCCATCATAAACGAGAGTCCCTTTCCATTGATATTCAGAACCTCCGTAGCCACCGAATTGGGATGCGGTTACTGATGAAGCTTTGGTCAATAGGAAATAGGTTGGAATGCTGGACATGAGAGATCCAGGGAAAGTAATTTTGGATCCATTTCTTCTTACTGACCCACTCCAGTCAGGAGTCCCATCATAAACAAAGTAGGCAAAGTTATGATTGGTGTCGTCATCATAAGGTCCTCGTATGGAGATTCCCGTTACATCTGTCGCTAGAATTCTGTATCGGATGAGACGTCTATTTTTTTGCAATGATTTTGCTATCTTTACGGTAAAGATGTCATCTCCGGCCTGAGCGTCTCCGTTTGTTCCGTTATCGAGCATTTCAAGGACAGACCATTGGCTCTTGTATTCTGGATCTTCTATCTCGATATAGTTTCCTGGCTCAACAACTTGGTATTCAAGAGAGACGCCGGATATGCCCTCGCTATCTGTAACCTTAGCCGTAATGAGAACTTCCTCGTTGGAAAGAATGGTCTTGTCTCTTTCAAGTTCGCGTTCTGTTGGTCGGTGATTGACCTGTCTAATTTGTGGTGGAGCTTTTAAGGAATAGGATCGGTTCCTGGACCCAGGAGTAGGACTGGCATTAGAAATTTCTCCTCCAACCTCACCTATAAGCTCAAGATCAAAACTCATGTCGCTACTATTAGCGCTTCGCTGATGAACCTCGACCGCGATCACATTCGTGCCGTTAATGAATAAGCTTGGAGATACACTATGCTCGAAAAAGTTTCTTTCGTTTGACCCTCCTTGGCTCCTGGATGCTAAAGTTTCCGCATTAATTGGTCCCGCAGGCATAGAATCTCGAAAAGCTTCAACTCCATTAACATAGACCACGGCGCCGTCATCACGGACAAGTCGGAATAGCATGCTTGAAAAACCGTCCACTTGTGAGACTTCGATGCTTTTCCTAAAGTAGGTAGTTATCGCTCTTGGAGCTGTGCTGAAGTCTCCATCTCCATCCCCGACGAGAGTTGCTTCATCACCTTCATTATAACCGAGCTGAGAAGGTCCGCTCTTCCATCCTTCTTTGTTTGTTGAATCTTTTGTCCAGTCAGTTCCGGTCAGATCAGAATCATTATCAAGGTACTGCCATTCATCTCCAGAGACGATAAACTTTTTTGGGCCACCAGCTACAGTAGCTGTCGTTACAGGGAATCCTGAAGCACGCCAACTTCCTCCAAGATTATTATCTAGTGAAGGATTAATGAGCTCAATGGATGGACTTGCTTCATCCGCCCCTTTTAAGTCTCCTACAGTAGGCCATGGAAAACCTAAAGAATAGTCAACTTCATCGATTCTATTTCCCTCGGCATCTCGGAGAACAATTTTTTCTCCGGAGTTTTTCAGAGTTGTGTTGTTAGCGAATGGTCCAAGGGCATCACCAAAATTAAAGATTTCATCCAAGGTGCTTGGGTCTTCTGCGATAACTATATAAGAATCAGCCTCCAATATAGTTCCCGCTTCAAACTTGTAATCAATGCCATCAGAGAAATACCATGATGAAATATCAATACTTTCGTCAGTGTTATTATAAAGTTCTATAAATTCTGCTCGAAGCGTTTTGTCATCTTCATCGTAATGAATTTCATTGATAGTGATGGGGCTCGCATTGAGGGGTAGTGAAATGAAAAAAAATAGGCTAAAGCTTAATAACTTTAGTTTGATATGGGAGGTCATTTTGAGCGGTTTGGGGATTTAGCTTTATTTTTTGGTTGTAAGATTCTTTTTAAACAATATACAGCTTTTTTAGTTTCTTGTGATAGCTAATTTTCTTTAAGGAAATGCCATCAAAAATGCGTTATATGTCCATAATATTAATGAATTGTGTGATGAGGCCAAAACGAATCCTTTTAGTTTCTCTATTTTTTATATTGTGTTCTTGCAGTGGCCCTGAATCTGAAACGGGAGTTACAGATTCTAAAAACGAATGGAGGATTGAACCTTTCGTTGAGGTTGATGATTGGGTTCAGAAGAGAGCCCTTAGAGGAAATAATGAAGATTTAAAAGGGGAGCAGCTTTTTGAAAAGATAGAGGGTCCATCTATAGGTATTGATTTTCACAATCAACTCAATGATGAGAATATTAAGAATTATCTTCTCAGTGGTGCGGGTCTTACGGTAGGTGATTTTGATAATAATGGTTTGCCTGATCTTTTTTTAGTTTCTCAAGATGGACCTAATAAGCTTTTTAGGCAGACGTCACCTTGGGAGTTTGAGGATGTCACGGAGAGGGCTGGAATAGCAGACACCAAGTCATGGGGTTCGGGAGCAGCGTTTGTTGACATCAATAATGATGGGTCATTAGATCTTTATGTTTGTAATAAAGGCAACTCTGATGAGATCTATATGAATCAGGGAAACGGTACATTCAATGGTGGCTTTGTGGGTGGATCAAAAAATCCATTACGGGCACCTACGATGGTTGCTTTTGCTGATTACGATGGGGATGGCGATTTGGACTTTTATCGTACTGCGACAAGGCTCATTTCAATGAATGAAATTTTTGATGGAAAAGTGCTGACTCAAAAAGATGATAAAGGAATCGTCAGAGCTCACCCAACTCAGGCTGACCAGTTTGTGATGATAGACGGCCTTCCTCGTGAGCTTGGAACCTATGATCGTCTCTTTCGTAATGAAGGATCTGGAGAAGGAGGTATGCCTAAGTTGGTAGACGTGACTCGGCAGTCGGGTATTAATATTGCAAGAGAACATGGTCTGGCTGCTGTCTGGTGGGACTACAATGAAGATGGTTGGCCTGACCTATACGTGTCGAATGACTTCCACACGCCTGATCACCTTTACAGGAATAATGGAGATTCAACGTTTACCGAGGTTACAGAGGAGGCCTTGGCCTATACATCGTGGAATTCGATGGGGTCTGATTTTTCAGACATCAATAATGATGGGCTTTTTGACTATCTTAGTACCGATATGTCGGCAACGACACACTTCAAGCAGAAGACCATGATGGGAGCCATGATCGATACAGCATGGTTCCTTGATAATCTTGAACCTCGTCAGTACATGCGAAATGTGATGCATGTGAATACTGGCACAGGAAAATTTGTTGATGTTGCATTTCACGCTGGGATCGATAGTACGGATTGGACTTGGGCTGCCATATTCGGGGATCTTGATAATGATGGGTTTGAGGATGTTTTTTTTACGAATGGGATTGAAAGAAATGTGCAGGATTCGGACCGTACGATCAGAATGCAGCAAGCGAGTCAAGGTGGTGCAAGTTCCGCGGAGTTAAGAAAAATGTTTCTTGATTCTCCAAGATTTAAAGAAAAGAACCTAGCCTTCCGTAACCTAGGCAATTTCAAGTTTGATAATTTAAGTGAAGCGTGGGGAGTAGACGATGAAACTGTCAGCCATGGTGCTGTCTTTTCTGATATAGATAGGGATGGCGACCTTGACATTATCGTAAACAATATGAACGACCCTGTCGGTATTTATAAAAACAATAGTCACCTTTCACAAAATAAATCCTCTCCCAATTCTGCCCAATCAATCATTATTAGTCTAAGGGGTGTTAACAGTAATTCTTTTGGTTTGGGAACTAGACTGACAATGGAGATATCCAATGGACGAGTAATGAATCGTATTGTGACTAGTTCTCGTGGCTACATGAGTGGAGCTGAGCCAGTCACCCATTTTGGTTGGCCTTCGTCTTGGGGGGAACCCGAAGAACTTATTGTTCATTGGCCGAATGGCCAATCACAAAGAGTTAAGAATTTAGTTTCTGGTTGGCATTATATGATTTCTGAAAAAGTAGAGGGACAAAGTAAAAAACCTGATGAGCTCAAGGTAAATAGTCTTTTCAACCAAATCGATGGAGCCTTAGGTATTAAATTTAACCATAGTGAAAATTTTTATGATGATTTCAAAACTCAGCCCCTTCTGCCCAATAGGCTTTCAAGGTTTGGGCCCGCGCTTGCGGTAGGGGATATTGATGGAGACGGAGATAAGGATGTTTTCTTGGGGGCGGCAAGAGATAGGGAAAGTGCTATTTTTATTCAGAATGGTTCAAATGAATTTGAGCGGATTGCATGCCCAGCCTTAAAGGCTGATCAGATCTATGAAGACGTTGATGCGGTCTGGTTTGATTTTGAAAATGACGGTGACCAGGATCTTTACGTCGTTAGTGGTGGAGCAAGCCAGTCTTCAGAACACGACGATTATCAAGATCGTTTATACCTGAATGATGGTTCGGGGCAGTTACTTAGATCTGCTAAAGGAATCATTCCTGAATTCAAATTTAGTGGAAGTAGAGTAGCTGCTGAGGACTTTGATAAGGATGGAGACCTTGACCTATTTATAGGTTCTCGATTCGTTCCCGGAAAATATCCTACTAGCCCTGAGAGCGTTTTACTAATAAATGAAAATGGAAAGTTTTCTAAAGTTCAATCTGCTGCTAACTCCTCTGGAATGGTCACCGATGTGAAATGGGCAGACATAAATGGAGACGAGCGCGTTGATCTTGTCTTAGCTACAGAATGGGGGCCTGTCCGTGTTTATGAAAACAAAGAAGACGGGTTCAAAGAAATTACAAAAAGCATTGGTCTTAATGAATTTACAGGCTGGTGGAATTGTGTGCTCGCTGCTGATATTGATCAGGACGGAGACAATGATATTATCGCCGGTAACTTTGGAACAAACACCAAATACTCAGCTTCAAGGAAGAAGCCGGCCACACTATTCGCATCAGATTTTGGCAAGACCGGGGACCTTCAACTTGTAGAGGCGCAGTTCAAGGAAGGTAAGCTTTTGCCGATTCGCGGGAGGAGTTGTTCTACTACGGCCATGCCACATCTTTTGAAAAGGGTTCCCACCTATTCATCATTTGCCAGTAAAACAATTAACGAAATTTATACACCTCAGGCGATTCAGGAGTCTATAAGGTTAGAAATCAACACTCTTGACTCGATGCTTTTTCGTAACGATGGCAAAGGAAAATTTATCGCGGAACCTTTGCCTTTTCTTTCTCAAATGGCTCCAATCATGGATCTTGCAATTACTGATCTGAATCAAGACGGTCTAAAGGAAATTATCGTTGCTCAGAATTTTAATGCAGCTCAACGCGAGACTGGTCGTATGAATGCCGGGCTCGGAGTCGTAATCGAAATGAAATCTGACCAAAGTTTGAATGAGCTTTGGCCAAGAGAAAGTGGATTTCACTCAAGATCGGATCCTAGGAGGGTGATTCTTGAGGATTTTGGTAAGGATGGCAAATTTGAGATTCTCTTAGGTCAAAATAATGGAAAATTTGAACTTTTTCAGACAAAATCTATCGATAAAATAGAAAAGCCCTAATAAATAGGGTTTTTGCAGATTTTATTTCGAGGTCGAACCTTTTGATATTGGTTGCTTTCGCCTTGATTTTCATGCTTTAGGATGATATTTTCACCACACTAAATATGAAAACCCCATTATTTATTTTTCTACTCGCCTCTTCTATTGCTGCCAATGGAGCAATAACAATTCTTGAAGACAATTGGGATGACATTGGGGCAGGCGCTGCAAACGGTTTAGGTACTGGAAACAATGCTGCAAAGACAACTCCAATAGCAGACCCTACTGGATCTGGACGTGGAAATGTTGGTGCCGTTGATATTGGAAAGCTCAAAGCTGATGGTAGTGGTCCTTTAGGAACTTCTCCTTGGGGTGAGTTAAGAGCACCTTGGCCTGGATCAATTGATCTTCCAGCTTCCGCTGTCGCAGGAACTGATTCTATTACAATTAGTGCTGATCTTTATATTCCAGCAGATACAACTTTTGATACAGATGCTGCTGGCAATGGTGCAGCTGACAGATTCAACATGATCGTGCGTTGGAATGGAATTAACCAAGGTGCAGGTAATAAGAAATGGAATTGGGACTCACTCGCTGCTGACACATGGCACAGTTTAGAATTTACTACGCTCATTAAAGAAAATGATAACGATGGTAACGCAACCACATCAATCATCCCAATTTTCAGCTTCTACGATAGATCAAATAACGCTGCACCTGGAACTGCAGCATATATTGATAATGTGAAAATCTCTGTTTCTACTAGTGCGATTCCTGAGCCCAGCGTTGGAGTTCTTGCAATCTTAGGTTCTCTTGTTTTTCTTAGACGTCGTAGACGTTAATCTTTAGCAATAACCTTTAGGCTTTTCTCTTGATAAAGATTTAAGCAATTAACAATACATTCACGTACGAACGTTAATGTTCGTCAAAATATCGTTTAAAAACATGAAGAAACTTTTACTCTTTGCTCTTTCAGGGCTTGCATGCCTTTCATTCTCTACTGCCCAAAACATCATTATTCTAGAGGATGATTTTGATACTACTGATGGTCTAGGCACGGGAAACAATGCCGGTAAAACAACCACTATTGAGGACCCTACTGGATCTGGTCGTGGTAATATAGGTTCTGTAAATATTGGAGATCCCTCAGGTACTTCTCCGTGGGGAGAATTAAGAGCGCCTTGGCCTGGATCTATTGATCTTCCTAGTGAAACCGTCCCAGGTGAGGACACTTTCACCATGAAAGTGGATTTATATATTCCATCAGATACTACTTTTGATACTGACCCTGCGGATAACGGAGCTCCTGACCGATTTAACATGATTGTTCGCTGGAATGGAATTAACCAAGGTGCAGCTAATAAGAAATGGGAATGGGATTCCCTCGAGGCTGATACATGGCATTCTTTGGAATTTACTGGAACCATCAACGCTAAGGACAACGAAAACGAAGTCACTACCTCAGTCATTCCTATTCTCAGTTTTTATGATAGATCAAATAATGCAGAGGTTGGTGTTGCTGCCTATATAGATAACTTTGTTCTTGAGGTTTCAGTACCACCCGAACCAGATGATCCGAATTTGGTAGTCGATTCAACTTTTTCGTTTGGAGATTTAGAACAGGGACAGGGACCATATACGAAAGCTTTAACTCTCACTAATGATGGAGAAGATGAAATTCTTGAGGTGACTGAACTAAGTCTATCAGGCTCTAATCAGGAATCATTTTCAATTACTGCAGATTTACCATTGAGTTTAGATCCGGGAGAAAGCGTTGATCTTGAAGTTCAATTTGATCCTGATGGAGAGATTGGACTATTCGAGGCGGTGCTTGAGATTAATTCTAATGATGATGATGTTCAGGTAAACTTTATTGGTAAAGTTGGTGAGGCTAACGTGATTGTTCTTATAGAGGATAATTTTGATAATATTAGAGGCCTTGGAACTGGAAATAATGCCGGTAAGTTAACTATTGTGCCAGACCCAGCCGATTCTGGTCGTGGCAATGTTGGATCAGTTAATATTGGAGATCCAAGCGGCACTAGTCCATGGGGAGAGGTCAGAGCGCCATGGCCTGGTTCGCTAGATATTCCTGCGGAGACTGTCCCTGGTCAGGAAACTTTTGATATGCAAGTTGATCTTTATATTCCTAGTGATACGACTTTCAATTCGGCTGATGGGCCTGACCGTTTTAACATGATTATTCGTTGGAATGGAATTAATCAAGGTGCCAAAAATCAGAAATGGGAGTGGGATACACTTGAGGCTGATAAATGGCACACTCTCAACATGACTGGAGTCCTTGCTGATGCGGATAGAGATGGAAATCCTCTCCAGACCATAATTCCTATTCTGAGTTTTTATGACAAGACTAACGATGCTGAGCCCGGAGTTGCTGCATATATTGATAACTTTAAGATTAAAGTAACGACTCCTGACGAGGATCCTAATTTGGCAGTTAGTGCTTTTCTTGATTATGGTGAACTAACCCAGGGAGAGGGACCTTTCATTAGGAAAATGGAAATTACTAATTCTGGTTCAACTAAGGATCTTAATATTAGTAGTGCTTCTTTTTTAGGTCTTAATAAAGAATTATTTAGTTTTGCTGAAGATACATTTCCTCTCAAAATTGCTCCTAATGAGACCGTGAATTTAGATCTTATTTTTGATCCTGGCGTTAGCCTTGGGCTCTTTGAGGCTAGTGTTACTCTTGCAAGTGATGATGAAACTGATTCTGAGGTTGTCATAAATGTTAATGGTTCAGTTCTTGCTCCATTTAAAGGTGAAGAGCTCGTTATTAATGGTGACTTTGAATCAGGTGATCTTACGGCTTGGCGAGATAATGCTCGTTTCAACTACACATCTGAGACAGTGCGGAGTGGCGAAGGGGCCGGTGAATTTAATCTATCAGCTGGTCAACAATGGGGTGAGGCTCGACTTGCGGCCCCGTCTCCACCAGCGCTTCCCGACAAACCTCAAGAGATTGAAGTGACTGCCGATATGATTGGTAAGGCTTATGAATATTCTGCTTGGTATTATCGACCTTCAGAAGGTGGAATGGCACCTGATGACACAATACGCATGATTTTACGTTGGAATGGTATTACGCAAGGATCTAGGGCTCATGCAATCACTAAAGTGGGAGACATTCCTGTCGATACTTGGTTCCAGGTCAAAGCAAAAGGTGAAATCCCTGAGCTGGCAAATGATGGTGAGCCAGTAATTTCAATGCTACCAATTTGGAGTTTCCAAGATGTTGGATCTAATTCACTGGGAGGTGAAGTGATGTACATCGATGATGTGAGCCTAAAGATATCATCTCCTGCAGGACCTGATCCTCTAGCAATTACTAGTTTTGAAATAGATAATGATAATGATGAAATTCGTCTTTCTTGGAACGCTGTTCTAGGAGCTCTTTACGCTGTAGATAGAAGTACTGCGCTAGGTGGAGAAAATGCGAATGAAGGTTTCTGGGAAGAGCTCGATGATTCGATAATTGCTGAAGATGAGGAGAGTACCTTTATAGATGAAGGTGCAGCTTCACTCGGTGAGCCAAGGTTGTTTTACCGAGTGAGACTCATTTCCTTGCCTGAGTAGTTATAGCTATTGCAAAGGCTCTGAGCCCGATTTAACTCGAGCATTTTTCTTATTAATCTTAATCTTTACGGTTGAGACAACTGCCCTGTGGTCAGAAGGCCATGGATTAAGAACAATATGAGCATTCCTATTGTTTTCGCCTACGATTTGACTATCTACAATCTCTGCTCCTTTTGAGAAAACAAAGTCGATCCTGTCATGAAAATCATTAGGATCTTCAGGCTTTGTAATATTAGTCCAAGTATAACCTCTCTCTTTAATTTCATTAGTATGAATTTTTCGGAAAGTGTCTATTAGGCCAGCTTGTACTACTTTGGTTGTGGTAGGAAATTTCACCTCTAATGGAACTATTTTTTTTTCTGCGGCCCGCTTAGTCCAGTCTTGAAAAGAGGGTTCATTAAAGTCTCCAGTAATAAAGACAGGTTCTCCTAATTTGAGGGTTGGAATAACTTCTTTGAGTAATCTGTCTACCTGATCGCCGCGTGATTTATTTGCCCAATGAATTGCTTCTTCTGCCGTTTTAATGAATGGAGCATTTCCATAAGGGATTTTTTTGAGTTGATATGGCTGATAGGGCGAGGGTCTAAAATGGGCATTAAAAAAATGAACTTTCGTACTCTCTGTGACGCTAATTGTAGCTCCCCATTTATTGGCAGTACTACTCTCAATTGGGAAACGACTAATTATTGAGGTATTCCCTCCCTGAGCAAGGTGGTGCCAGCCTAGTGAGTCAGCAATAATTTTACTAGAATCATTTGATTTAGAAATAGTTTCCTGCATTCCCACGATATCAGCTTTTGACTTTCTTATAGCTTCTGTCGTGCGCTCAAGTGGCTGTCCTCCTGCAGCACCCCCTATCCAAATATTGAAAGTCATTATGCGCAGGGTTTTTACTTCCTCGCTAATACATAGGGGTAATGAAATAAGGAAAAAAATTGCAAATAGAATAGAAAATATAGATTTTTTCACAATTGTTTATGTTTTGTTTTATATGACTTGGTATTTGCCTAATTGACTAAGAGTAAGTATTATATATGCCCCCTGTGAATAATTCTCCTTAATTTTTCATAGTTTAGGAATCATGAAAAAACCTCTTCAAGAGATTCCCAAGCTTCTGCTTGTATGCATGTTTTTGATTTTAAATTCATGCGGATCGAAGCAGGGCCTTGATACGTCCACCCCATCATCTCAGAATTTACAGATTGATCCTGGCCAGATCAAGGTGCTCTACCCTCATGAAAATAGATCAGGAGAGAGTTCCAAAAGCCTTTTCACTGATCTTGGAGTCGAAAGGACTGGAGTTTCTTTTGTGAATGTTGTTGATGACGAGCACCCTTTAAGTCGCCTATATATATTAGGATACGCATGTGGAGGTATTGCTGTGGGAGATCTTGATGGCGATGGATGGGATGATATTTATTGTACTGGTGGTCCTAGAGATAGTGTACTTTACAGGCAGGTAGGCAATCTTGAGTTTGAGGACGTTACTTCATCGGTAGGGGTAGCTGCATCGGGGAAGTGGAGTTGTTCTGCTCAATTCGTTGACGTAGATGATGATGGTGACCTAGACATTCACGTTTGTAACTATGGCGAGCCTAATCTTTTATATGTTAATGATGGCAAAGGAAACTTTACTGAGTCTGGTGAATCAGCTGGTATGGCAGTCAATGATGCTAGTTTATCCGCTCACTTTGCAGATTATGATAATGATGGAGACTTGGACTATTATCTTCTGACTAATCGTCTTATTAGGCCAGGCGGATTACCAACAGCAAAAGAGGCAACCTATACTGACCCTCAGGGAAAGCCTGCCCTTCGCCCTGAGTTTAAGCCATTTTATAAAATCTATGATAAGGGTGAGGGTCAAAAACCAAGGTACAGTATTAATACAATTGGTCGGCCAGATAAGTTATTTGAGAAT
>Ga0209404_10002030_pt1 | contig 12911 bp, 38 predicted proteins | sample TroAtlMetagenome_2_FD_187447 | JGI IMG/M metagenome (GOLD analysis project Ga0209404, IMG submission 187447) | Marine eukaryotic phytoplankton communities from Atlantic Ocean - Tropical Atlantic ANT8 Metagenome (SPAdes) (version 2) | ecosystem: Environmental > Aquatic > Marine > Oceanic...
CGAAGATCTCGAAGAGACTTTGTGTCCTTCTGTGAAAAAATAAATCCTGATACTTGACAGATCGCCCGTTGCATGATACGCTCGCTAAACTTGCATAAGTCTGAGAGATTAACCAACTAATTATAAGAGCAAAACAACCCTTAAATGATACTTAAGGATAGTATCCTGAGAATATTCTCATTAAGGAGATAAAACACAAGATCATATTTATAAAGGTATTTAAAACCTTATTTTAACATTATTTCAAGACATTATGGTATAAACTGATACAAAACACAATAAAACTCCCTATGAGTTCATCGGTAGAATCCCCTTACAATCTCTCTGTGTTTATCTCTACAAATACTCTCTTATTTCTCTGCTATCAGAATCTCTTGATTACCCATATTAACACTTGGAGTCTTGTCCCAATGACGTATTACTCCACTTACTATAAAGCAATTCGTCACTACTAACTGTAACATAATAATCGTCCTTATAAACGCTATACCATTATCATATTTGTGTGTAGTATCATCATTAAAACTTCCAAGTGCATATTTCCATACTCTGAAGAATTCTCTCATCTTTCTACGGGTCACTATATCTGTGTTCTTGTGATTTATAAGTGTCAGTGTTTATGGGCGTTGCGTCCCTCGTAACCTCGTCTCTCCTATTTCTAACGTATTCTAATTGATCCCAGAAACACGCATAACATAGTAATAATATATGAATCTTTTTATGTCTCATTGGTTTGCCACTTGAGTAAACACAATGAGGTTTATCTTTTACTCCTAACTCTATAGTAATATACTGGGGACTTTCATTCCATCCCTTCTTATGAACTGGTGGATCACCTTTAAAGTAAACCCACCCTTCTTCCCAATCACCATTTGGTCTTTTCCAAATGACATAATCATCTACTTGAGGTTCATACATTACGCTCTGGAATTGCTCTTAAGCGGTTAGGATTCATTCCATCAGCGATTGCTTCATCTAATCTCTTAGATGCTTGATCCTTTGTCAACTTAACTGCTTTCTCATCTATGACTGCCCATCCATCAGTACACAGTTCTTCAATCCTATAAAGTTTTTCCATTAAACTCTGTCCTCTTTTACAATACGAAAATTATTGGGGTCATCAATTACACCATTAGGTGCATCAATCCATGCCTGTGCATCAGCAGCAGTTTCAAACTGTCCCTTCTGGCGTACCCACTCTTTGTCATCAGTTTGATTAGTTACCTTCTCAACTGCGAATACTTTCTTACTCTTTCGTGCCATAGTCCTATGTGATAAATGCGTCTATGATATTTGAATCGTAATCATCAACTAATTTTAGTTTTTGTGCCTTGATTACATTAGGCATTATTCGATCAATATAAGTTTCATCAAATCCTTCTTCCTTTGATAGTAATTCAAATGCCTCAGAATCATCCTTGGCAATAACATTAATTACTCCACCATATTCAGATGAAGGAAATGGAACCCAGTAATCAATAATATAAAGATATTTCATATATCTATAATACCACTTTTTTTCTCTTTTGTAAAACTTCGTTGTGTTCCTCTAACCTTCGTTTAATCAATTGTAATGATGCTACTAACTCTGGATGCCAATCCTCATTAATATAATCACCCAAATGAGCAATATGTTCTAAGGCAAAGTTTAACTTAGTACTATCATTCATTCTCATACATTAAACTCCTTCATATAATAATCTAATCCAACACCAATTTCTTTCGCCTTATGTTCATAATAAGACTGATTATACTTTCGGGTTGTTTCTCTTCTTAAATAATTTAACTCTTCAACATCTGCATGTTCAAGAAATGACTTGAGACTTCTCTCAAACTGTTCCAATTCTTCTTCACTCATTATGCTGTTAAACCTGCCCCTCCTTCAAAACATTCTTCTGCTATTCTATCATTAGTATAATTCTTCATAGAACGTAGACTATCAACAGTTAATTGGGTCGCTGCTTCTGCTTGTTCATGTTCTTCATTATGAAAGAACTCATCTTGCATAATATCTTCTAAATGATCTTGTAATAAATTAAATACTAAATCAAACTCATCGTTAGTAAACGATACTTCTTTATCAGACATCGGACTTAGGTGCTGGTGGGATTGATACTAATTATAATACTTTTCCTACTATTTGTCAATAACTTAACATTACTGCATTAACTTACCTATACCTATTACAATTAAAAATGATAACATAATCACTACATCCCATCCTTTTGTTCTTATGAAGTATGGGATGCTTAGAAAATTACTTACCAAATACATCGCTGCTCCAATAGTTGTAGAGACGTGTAATACAATAAAGTAGGATACTACAATCAATACTGATCCAATTGCCCTACTTAATGAATCAATCTTAATCATGAAAATTAGGTATGAACTCCTCTGTTAATTCATAATGTGCATCGACAGCACCTTCTAACTCTTCAAATACTCTCTCAATCTCTGGTGTTGTTTGTCTCCTATGTGCATGAACCTGTAACACAAATAATATTGTGCTAATCTCTTTCTCTGTTAATGCACAGATTAACTTAGTTTCGCTTGTCATTGTTCTTTGCCTCATGATAAAGAAAATAATACTTAACAGTTGGAGTGGCATTTTTTAATGCCTCATATACCTTATCAGATAATGGTTTCATTAACTTAACCTCCAATCAATCTTAAGATAGTTGTCATCGTGCAATCTCTGTACATCATCAGGGTCACCAGTTTCAAAGATGAACTCCTCACAAAAATACTCAGCACTAATGCCTCCTAACTCCTCACATGCCCGAAGAATGTCATCACACTCATCTGCACTCATACCCAGTTCATCCACTAAGAAGTCGATGTCTGCAAAAATTTGATTTTGAGTTGATCTCATTAGTTAAAACTCCATCCAATAAATTGTGGTTGCTCAAGAATAATATCTCTCACTCTCTCACGATCTAAACTATCTCCACCACCCCAAGAGTAGTGAACATATTCAAGATCACCTTTCTCAATTCTCTCAATATAGATGTCATAAGCATCTACAATAGCATCTTTGGTCAATCCAATTATAGGATAGAGTGGTTCATCACCACCATAGAAAGACCAAACATAATCTACAAACTCTTCTAAACTGTTGTTCATAAGGTTGATCTCCCTTGTTTACTCTTCTATTATAGCAAGTCCATATCCTTGCGTCTATGAACATGAGACAGTTCCTTAGCTGGCACAAAGTCTGTCATTTCTTTCAACTTTGTGATAGCGTTATGAGCGTCCTGTTCAGATTGTGGATCAAAGTCTAACCACATCTGTTCTAATGACCATACTACAAGATCATACTCATTTTCAGTTAGTTTCACCTTTAACCTCCTTAACTTTTTGAACTCTCTCACTATAAGTAAGTTTAGGATTCCATAAAATCCCTTTCAGTTTGTTTAACTGATCTTCAGTTAGTTTCATTTTGATGCCTCCATAGATTCAACCATACGATCAACACATTCAGCATAATCACCATTAGTATCAACAATACAATGTGCTACCTCGTCTGCTGAATTGGTTACATTATCAACCAACTCCTCATATAATTCCTCATCATATAAACTTTCTACTCTCTCTTTGATCTCACCATCTGTTAATCTATCGAATGAATCAATCAGATATTCTGATGCTAATTCATATAAAGATTGAGTGTCCATATTTTCAAGTTGTATCTCTACAAATTGTTCAATAAGGTCATCTCTTTGTGCTGATGTTAATTTTGCCATTAGAGATAGGAAGTAAGTGGATGTAGGGTGTTGGTAGTGTATTCGCACTTGTAACCAACTTTTTCATACAAGTGCTTAGGGTTTCTTGCATACCATAAACCGATATGCTCACCTGATAGAACTAAGTACATAGTTTCTTTCATGTTGCAAGATCCCATAACTGTTCAAATGCGTCTAACCACTGTACCTGTTGGTCAGTAAGTTCTGATCTGTCCTGCTCATCGCTGGATACAGTTGGCAACTTGTGTTCTGCGATGAATTTGCCGTAAACCTCACATAGAAGGTCTACTGAATCAAATGTCATAGTGTCCTCCGTTGTTTACTCTTCTATTATAGTGGTAAAACTGCCTCGCTGGTGCTCTTCTGTGCCAGTTTCTTAGATGGCACATCAAGTGTTTCCATTACAATCTGCTTTGGTAACATATTCCAACAGTAGTAACTACTACTAAATGTGATCTTATCGTTATCTCTACCATCAGGACTAATGAACTTCATCCTCTTATCAAACATCAACAGTTGTAAATCCTTATCCCTGAATAATTGCTTAGGTGCTGAGTCATTCAACCAAGTGTTAGTCATTATCAAGGCGAATGGTTTATTAAATGCTAATGCTCTCTCAAAATACTTTCTCTTGTTGGTGAATGGTGGATTAGATACCATCACATCCCAATTGTATGGTTCATAGTCAAAGAAATTCCTACCAGTAGCAATATGAGAGTATGTTACCTCATTTTGCTTCTCTATCTGCTTTACAAACTCACTCTGAGGTGTATCAAAGGGACACCATACTACTGCACCTTCAGGGATATACTTAAGAATAGGTTTGACACCATAATCAGGAGTATAGCACTCATCGTTGCTACCTCCTGAATACATTAACTTACCACTATCCAATTCAGTCATTTTTTATTTCTAAAATACGATAACAAATCTGCTGAAGTGTCACTTGGTATGGTAGTAATTAATATTCTATCTGCTATTGCCATAATCAATTCAGAAGATAGACCACTATCAAATGAACAACTACCATCCTCATTCTTGTTACCTAACTTTTCGCATACAGCATCACCTATGACCTCAAGGTAGAAGTCTCTTAAACGATCATCCTCTTGTATGTAATCAATAACATCACTTACAAGTGTGTCTGCAAGTTTATTGATTGTTGCTTCAGATAGTTGTGACATTTTAAATCAGTTGGATAATGTAATGTTAGCATATCGGGCAGATTCCTCCACCTTTACTTCGATCTCCTCATATATGTGACTGAAGTCCCATCCTCGCTTAATATCATTAGCGATCATTTCAACCTGTTCCTTAGTTAAACCCAGTTGTAGATCCTCTACTGCCTCAGTCAGATTGATTGTTAGTTCTACTGGTTTCATTGAACCCTCCCAAATTGTGTTTGGTTAAAATTTGCGTGAGAGAATACCTCTCTATCAACTAATTTATAAGTTCCAATACTGTTCCACATTACATAACCTTCACCATCAACCTGATCTATTCCATCAGGATCACTTAAAAATGTAGCAAACTCAGCATCATGAGCAAACAACTCAATAAAATAATGCTTGATAGATTTTATCAACTTCCAATAACTTATAAGTCCATTATCATCATCAGGATCAATACCTTCTTTAATATAATTGTTCAACTTCTTCTTCAACTCCTTTGCTCCTTTAGCATCAGTAAATGTAACAAGTTGTGCCATCTGTCTGGCAAAATTACACTTCTGAATAAGTTTAGGAGTGATATAAAAGTCAACTTCAGGTTTAACCCATAATACATCTGCATCTTCAGGCAGATCGTGATCTAATGCACTAGCAATTGCCTCACTAAGTTTACCAGTCGGGCAATCATACACAGTATGAGGTGCAATAATAATTTCGTGCTCTATCACTTCAGGGAATGAATAGACAAGCACATTAGGTTGATAAGTATGATCGCCACCAAATCCTATAAAGTCACCCTGATATATTTCATCTGGACGCTCTGTATAATAACCTGGTAACCAATCAAAGCAAGCATGAAGAATGTTTGCTACATTACCTTCATGATTACGATTAATATCCTCGTGAGATTCATTAATCTTGATTTTCTTCTTGTTGAATACACTCTTAGTACCAACAAAGAAATTACCTGTACTGGGGTTCTTTCCCCATACTACTGCTGGTGCTCCATCAATTTTGAGGGATGCTTTTGCTCCACGCATAGAACAAAACCAGTCTAAGACCGAAAGATCACCTGTAAGGATGGCATCTTCGGGATGTTCGATGTGTGTGTTTTTCATACTCTTATTATACTGCTCCCATCAGTCTGTTGGGGAAGTATTGTGTAGGTTCCTGAACTGTCACACCCCTCACTTCTTTCATATATCTGCGGTATAGAATACCCTCTTCTCTAAATGCTTCTATTTCGTGAGGTTGATTCATATAATCAATATGATCCACATTCTCACCCTTCCATACAAACTTACCACTCTTCATAGTTAATGTACCTCTTACCCACTGCCTTAAATGAACTAATTCATGAAGAACAGTTTCAAGATACATCTTTTCGTTCATATTTGATTGTAATTCTATCTCAAAATCTCTTGGTTTATGTGATGTACCTATCCAATCACAATAACCCACAGAATCCTCTCTAATCATCCCACGATGATTAAAGGTTACATCTATGTGATGCCTCGGTAAGAAAGTGTTTAGAAACCAATTGGTAACACTCTCACACCTCCGCTTAGAATAACCGTATCCACTATAATAGATACGACTCTTGTTCCCCAGTGAAGTGTCCATAAGAATGAAGAAATAAACAACAGTTTTTCAAGTCCAGTCAAGTTTTTACTCATACTTCTACACTCCATAATCGTTTGTCAATACACTCTTTACATTGCTGGCAGTGTAAACCAGACCAACTAAAGTGATAAACCTTAGAGATAGATCGACAATTGGGGCACATAATGTGCTTACCACGCTTTCCTGCTCTAACCCTATCAAATGAACTAATTGGTTCAAAGGAAACTGTGGTAGTAATCATTTTAATTATGATGTGGATTGTAAACATAAACCACTATCAATGCTGTTATTATAGCACAAATAGCAAATAATGTGAGCAAGTGTAACATTAATCCTCCTTACAAGTACAAATTTTTTGGAACTCCTCCAATCTTTCAATCAATCGAAGATAGATTTGTTCATCATCGGGGTGGAGATATGGATATGCTCTTAAAGATTTAAGAGCAACATCTATCTCTGGTTTGGTTAGATCTACAAGCATAGTGATTACCTCATATAAAGATAACCACCACTCCATCCACAATTGCGTGGATCAAGCACATACTCACGATCTTTAATAAGTCTTAGATCGTATCTAACATGCTTTGCTGGAGATTTCCAAGATGCTGGTTTATAAACTTCACCAGTATGCTTGTTGACAAATGCGTGAACTCCTCCACTTCTCCAATCATTTGCTCTATCATCCCAATCGTTTGAAATGATCTTATGGTACTTCTTACCAGTTGTAATGGTAAACTTCATTCCTTTGAATGTACCATCGTTCAAAGCATCTAATTGCTGTTGTGCGTAACGTGATAGATCTTGTCTCTCTCCATCAGCATTGAATCTTGCAGCATTTGATTCAATCATTCTTCTGTGATACTGCCTGTAGTTTTCAGCAAGTGAATCACATAATTGCTCTGTCCACTCAAGGACATGCTCTTGGAGACTACCAATTACCCTATCTCTCTCTTGTTTTGTAAGAACTGTAGGCATTTGAATCTCCGTTGTTGTGTATGTAATTATTATAATGCCCCCAACAGGAGATGGGGGCATGTTTGTGCCAGTTTATAAAGCGGTCTCTTGTACCTCCGCAATATCATCAAGAACTGCTAGAACATCTTCTGCTGTATCTGCGTTCTCAAGTAGGAACTCCGCAAAGTTGTAAGAAACTGCGTTAGATGAATCAAATGACATGATAAAAAGTAGTGTCGTTTACAAGGGGTGTTGAGAGAACGGGGCATCTGCAAGGTTTCACCTATATGCCCAAATTTACCTACTGGGAATCGCTTACACCTGAACCCCCAAACTTAATCGGGGCAGTAGAACCGTTATCCCTCAACTTTTATAGTATAGCAGTTTAACGTCGTGCTTCAAGGACGTGTGTGCCAGTTATGCAACTGGTTCCCTAACTGGGTAGTCGGCAGGAATGTCGAGTATCGTACCTCTCACTCTGCTGCCATACCCACCCATATCATAGCAAGTCCATACACCTCTGTCAAATACATAAGCATATTCGCCATCTGTACCCTCTGTGAGATCGAAGAACTCAGTTAATGATTCAGAACTCTTAGGATAGGTATCCTCGCCTCTAGCGTTGTAATAGAGCACTTCCTCTTGCTCCAACTTGTTGTTATAATCCCAACCAGTATCAGATCTTAATGATGAAATGTCGCCACCATCAAGAAGTTCTCTGATTGAATCCTCATCTGTGTAGTGCTTTTCAAGTGTAACACCCAACCAAGAAGGATAACCATCCCAGTGATGATATACGGAAATGATTTGCCCGTCCAGTTGTAGTCCTATGCGTGAGCGAGTTCCCATTGGAATAATGAAGTAAAAAGCTAGCGGATGTTAGTTCTTTCTTGGGTTGCGATCCCAGAGGCACATCCATCTCCTCGTTAGCGTGTGATAAGGTGAGAGAAACAAAAGAGGGATTGTGTTGTGTGAATTACCCCAACGGTAATGTCCTGCTTCTAAGTCAGGTAGTCAGGAACCTCTCTTTGTTTCCCATACCATTAATATAGCAATAAAAAACCCCCTGTGAAGGGGGTGTGTGCCACTTATTGATCTGTCATACAATTAATCATCGTAGACTCTGCACTCCATAGAATCAGGGTGATTATCACAATAGACCTCAAGGTGCTTATCCTCGTGCCTTGTATGATAGTCATTGATCTTGGCATCATTAGGATCAATTACATCATCCTTATGATACTCATCATAATAAGCGTGAGCATTTTCTAAATCCTCTTTAGAATACTCCAACATACCATGATTGATATGCTCTTTGCCATCTTTAGGATCAAGATAAACTTCGTGATCTAAATCGTGCTTTGGTTGTGTCATAATCCATCCTACTTTTGCGTTAAGTAATCTCATTAATTATTTAATGCAAGCAAATTCTAGTTGCTCTTTTTTAACGAAATCACCATTCATATTATAATACAATTTATGATTATCAGTGGTGACATAGTGTCCCTTTATCTCGTTTCCATCACAATGGTATCCATAATTAACCACTTTCTCTTTCATTCCATCTATGCTAAACTTTTTATCGGTGTGTAGATACGAATGGTATCGTTCGTCAAGATTAATCATAGTTCTATGGCGTTTGTGTTGGGATTATAACATAACTAATTATAAAAGCCAATTATGCTTAAGGGTTTCTTAATCTTCTTCGTCTCTATCTATATCATTATAGAACGTACCAAAGAACCCTGAACCACCTTCCTCTCGATTCTCAATCTTTTCCACAATCTCAGCAGCATCTATCAAATGATCTATATCTGCTAACATAGTAGCAATATGTTTACTGATGAAAGGTTTCTCATTTCTAGCAGAGAAAGCAAGAGAATTTCTTAAAGATTCCTGCGCTTCTCTTAATGAGTATTCAACTTGTTGTGTTAATGGCATTATACTTCCTCCTCACAATGCTTTTCAACAATCTCTTGAATGACTTCACTGAAAGCATTACGCAATTCATATTCAATATCACTCTTATCTTTCTTTAACCTAGTAACTGTGATAGGTGGAAGTGTGAGAGTTGCATTTATCTCCCATAGACCAAGTTCTTTATTCTTGGTAGTGTTAATTTCAAGCATTTTAGTTTCGGTTGTCGCCAGCGAGTTCATCAATTTTAGCACAAACATACGGATTGTCATAGTCGGGTGTCTCTTCTTCTTTATCCTTTGGCCACCAGATACCTTCACCAGTCATTTCATAACCAGCATCAATCATTTCTTGATGTGACATTTCTTTCTCTGGTAGTTCAGTATAGTCGGGCCAACGATTAGGATCATCTAAAGTATCACCAAGATAAGTATCTAATTCCTTTTCATGTAAATTAACAACCTTATCTTTATGCTCCGTTCCATGAACAAGTCTTAAGACTTCATTAGCAGTTCTGACACATATTCTATGGTATGTTAGATTCCTCCTAAGAGTAGTTCTTATGGTATCATAGATCTCTTCTGGGGTACAGTCAGATGTGATAGCATCTTCTACTGCATCCTCCAGATTAGTCAACGAATAACTGCGGTTGTCCTTGTCGCTCATTCTGATCGTGCTTAATTGCTTCTTGTACTATACTTTCTATCTCCTCAGATGTCAAGTCGTTCATAAACTTCCAGTTAGGATCATTTCTATCCCATTCAACCTGAAATGAACCATCATCCTGTTTATTAATCTTCAGACTGTCTTGCATTTTTCTCTTCAAGTTTAATCCTCTTCTTTATTCTCTTAGCATAACGAATTTCATCCTTAGAATACCAATCAGGATGTTTCTTTGCCCTCTTTAATAATAGTTTCGCTGCCTTCTTGTCCTTCATTCATGTTGTGTTTGGTTAACAAACTATTTATGTCGTTTATCTGGGAAGTAACATAAAGCATCTCAGATTGAAGTCTCTCTATCCTATCGTTGTTAGCATCCATTTGTACTTTCATATAAGATACTACACTATCATCAATAGAATCAGTCTTCTCTGACCATAATGGTTCATCAGCATCAGTACGATATGGATATAACCAATCCTCTATCTCAGATACTATTGCCCATGTGAACTCTCTAACTCTGAATAATAATTTCATTTGTAACTAAAAAGAAAATCGTTTACAAAAGACTCTGACTTATCTTCACCAAACTTACCCTTCAAGTATCCTCTAACAGGATCAAGTTCAGTCATATAGGTATCGAAGTCACTATACACCATAGTATCTGTTCCTTTAGGTTTATTATCATTCACCATCTCCTTATACTTTGTTAAGTATTGTTTAAACTCAGACAGATAAGCATTAACTTCCTCTGGTTTGCAGTATCGTACAAAGATATTCTTAGAGAAATGATTACCCATCTCAAAGAACCTGTACTTACCATCATCTTCAGGCAGTCCATCAACTGAGAACAAATACTTCTCTCTTGGATGTTGGAAATCAAATACTATAATGACCTTCCTATCACTAAACTTCATTAAATCCATACCAAAACAAGGCAGGTCTGCCCCTGTTTTAGGATAGAGTATGGTATTGTATATGTCAGCGTTTGGATCTGTTATGTGTGCTTCTCTTGCCTTTAGGAAGTGCTTACCTGTTCGGATGTTTGCTATCAATTCAGCGTCTTTCCCTTCCCATCTTGCCCACTCCTCAGTTATTTTTAACTGTGGAAATGTATCAAAGAGTGCATCAATGTAGTCTTGCCAAATAGTCATAATGATATGTAACGATGTTCTACAGTATGTTGTATATCAAATGGAGTTATTTCAAATGCTAAAGTTATTCTCTCATCATCTTCAGTATGCTCAGTAGTTAAATGTGGAACATAATTAGGAAACAATGTCATCACACCAGCAACATTCTCCGCAGGATACATCATTTGTGAAAAATCATTAGAAAGACCTTCTTTTTCTGCTCTCTTCAATAAGAGTTCTTCCCTTTCGTGTTCAAAAGGATTTAAATATATTGTTTTAGTATTATTGCAAGAGATAGTAACATTTCCACTAAGATAACTATTTGGATTTAATCCGTGTATGTGCTTCTTAATTCTATCACCTTTCCTCATAATATTACACCAACATAAACATTTTACATTATATGGATCACTACCAAAACATTCTCTGATATACTGGTCGTGAAACTCTTTAATACCATTCTTAAGTTGTTCTATCTCAGGATCATCCCACTCAAGCACATTATAAAATCCATACCTTGCTGTTGTAGTATCAGTACCCAATCCAGTTGATCCATCATTTAAATGAGGATGATTTATTTTTAAAATCTCTGGTTCCTTTTCTAAAACCAAATCTCTTAACCTATCAGTATCAACCTCAAGGATCTTCTCACCAATAAAGAATTGCCATTGAGGTGCAAGTGGAGTTAATGGTTGTCTACTCCTAAACGGTATAAATCTATAACTATTATCTTCCATTAAGATTTCTCTCTATCGTGACGATCATAATCTATTGTCATTCTTCTCCACTCTTCTTTCATATTAAGAAAAGTTGATTGAGTAACCTCACCATCTAATTGTGATGCTAATTCTTTAATCTGTTCTATTATGTCTTCATTTGTAGGCATCTTTAACTCTCTGCTGTTGTTCAACTTCATTCTCCTTAATTGCTAATAATGTTTCATAAGGTATCCACGCTGGTTCCTCATCTCTAAACTGTACCTGAACCTCAGTTACATGTCTCTGTAACCATTTAGAGTAAGTCTCTCTTACCATTTTAACTGGACTCAAGGGGTTGTTCATTTCTACTGTTGCTTGCTCATACATTATACTATAAACCTTAATAAAATACAACTAAAACCAATTAAAATTGATTAAGACTCTACGATTAGCATTAGTACAACTTGTACCAGTATGCCTTATATTAGTAGGAAACCTAACTAAACGATTACCAATACTTTCTACTTTAGTACCGTCCTCAAACAAAGTGTAACCATCATTACTATTCACATAGTATATTGCAGTTTGCATCCTCTTTGCAGTTTCAGATTCATAATCTGTATGAAAAGAGTTCTCAAACACCTTTAAAGTTTCTGTCCTCATAATACTATTTGCTTTCACTCTGCCAAGTGAAACCATACCTTCTTTCTGAAGAATAGGTCGCATTAAATCAAAGTATGGACTGAGTATATTATACTCCACGAAAAACAAATGAATCAATTGAAAATGATTGTCTGGACAAGGTTCTATTGATATTTTATTATCAAAGATCCAAGTGAATGAGTTCTTAATATCACCAGCATCATTATATCCCATAACACAATCGTGTATCATAGAATACTCACGCTCTGGTAGATAATTGTCTAATACTTCTATTGCCATCTTTGCATTATAAAACCCCTGACTGATTTAGTCAAGGGTTATCTTAATATTTAATTTTTAGAATGAAAGTAT
>Ga0209404_10002033_pt1 | contig 12890 bp, 23 predicted proteins | sample TroAtlMetagenome_2_FD_187447 | JGI IMG/M metagenome (GOLD analysis project Ga0209404, IMG submission 187447) | Marine eukaryotic phytoplankton communities from Atlantic Ocean - Tropical Atlantic ANT8 Metagenome (SPAdes) (version 2) | ecosystem: Environmental > Aquatic > Marine > Oceanic...
TATGTAATCCACCAAGACCAACATATTTTGATGGTAAAGTAATTGCACCTAAGAAATGGTTTGGTCCTAATCTAAACCATGATACTAAAGATCTTTTCCCACCTGATTGGATAGTAATATGAAGTTATCAATAGCAATGCCCACATGGGAGTCAAGAGGTAGAGGAGTAGAGTTTCTGGATGATATGTTCAGAACGATAGAAATACAAACCATGCAACCAGATGAGATTGTTATTTCAGATCATAGTGTCACTGATGATATAGAGAAGTATTGTAAGGATTATGATTTACCTATAAAGTATAAAAGGAATCCTGAGAAGAGAGGCAATGGTCCTGCTAATACTAATGAAGCAATCAAAAGGTGTAGTGGTGATATAATAAAGGTAATGTTCCAGGATGATTTCTTTTATGATGACGAAGCATTAGAAAAGATCTATAATTCATTTGATGATGATCATGACTGGTTATTATCTGGGTCAAACCACACTCAAGATGATGGTCACAACTTCTATTGGGACTTGTATCCTACATGGAATGATGGTATAATAGATGGTGTAAATACCATTAGCTCGCCAACCGTAATGGCAGCAAAGAAAAAAGTTTTTGATCAAATATTATTTGATGATAACTTGTATATGATGATGGACTGTGAGATCTATTATCATATTAAAAAAGAGTTTGGAGATCCTATATACCTACATGATGTGTTGGTAACCAATAGAGTTCACTCTGAACAACTATCATTAGAGTATAATGCATCAGATGATGCAGATGCTAAACTTGCTAAAGAAGTCACTTATTGTAAATCAAAACATTATGTCTAGATATCAAGAAGAAAATAAGCAACCAGAACCTAAGTTGCATACAAAGGATAAGTATTTTGATCCTCTGAATCCTCAGAAAGCAACTCCTATTTCTGCATTTCATCCAGAAGAGTATGCACCAAAATCAAAGAAGGATTTAAAGTTTAATGTACTTATAGTAGGTCATGGATATGTTGGATCTGCTGTTGCTTCTATCTTTAATGATGATGAAAAGACTATTATAGATCCAAGATATAATGATAATAAGATTAGTGATTTTACTGATAAAGAATTTGATGCTGTTTTTGTTTGTGTAGATACTCCTGAAGGTGATAAGTTTACATTATTAAATTCTGTTCTTGTAGAGTTAAATGAGCATCTGTTGCCAGGAACTGCTGTATGCTGCAAGTCTACTGCATCACCTCAGTTCTATTTACAAGCAGAAAAAGCATGTAGTAGTATAAGAGTTTTATTCTCTCCAGAGTATCTTAATGCTGTTGATCCTGTAAAGATGTTTCAAGAACAGAAGTTTTATATTATAGGTGGTGATCGACATGCAGCACACACAATTCATAAAATATTCTGGGATAGATTGCATCATGTTAAAGACGATAGTATTAGATTGATGGATATAAGAAGTGCAGCATTGCATAAGTATGCTGTAAACTTCTTCCTTTCTCTTAGGGTTACTTTCTTTAATGAATTATATTTACAGCATAAGATCCAAGGATGTGATAGTGTTTGGGAGACTTTTGTAGATGCTGTTGGGCTAGATGATCGAGTAGGTCGTTACCATAATAAAGTTCCTGGTAAAGATAGGAAGTTTGGATGGTCTAGTCATTGTTTAGATAAAGATGCAGCAGCATTTGAGGAATTTAGTGGTAGTCCATTAGTTAAGTTTATTAGAGAACTTAATGATTTTCATCGTGATTATGATGGTGGTAAAACCAAAGATCAAATAGAACTAACAGATAAACAAGAGAAAGATATAAAAGAAGTTATCGGTAACTCTGAAATACAGGACAGTGAATGAGAATTGCTGTTGTAACTTCATCAATTGGAACTAATAAGTTATTGGAACCAGTTCCATTTGATGGTGTAGACTATCATGCATTTACTGACCATTCCGAATTTAATGGGTGGCAGTTGCATGATATTGTTCCTTTCTCATCTGATCCTCATTTTAAGAATCGTAGAGATGCAAAAGTATATAAGGTTCTTCCGTTTGCATTCTTACCAGACTATGATTATTATTTGTGGGTTGACTCTACACATATAGTAGAAATTGATCCTCGTGAGATAATTGATACCTACCTTAGAGATAGTGATGTAGCAGTCTTTAAGCACCCTGAGAGGGATTGTATTTACATAGAAGGTGAGTTTGTAAAGCAGATAGGATTTGATCATGCAAATTTACTGACAGATCAACTTGATTTCTATAAGGACGTATGTTATCCTGAGCATAATGGTTTATATGAATTGCCAGTAAGAGTACAAAGAAATACTCTACTAACTCAACAGATGGGTTGGAAATGGTGGGAGCAGATATGTATGTTCTCATCAAGAGATCAAATAAGTTTTCCTTTTGTCTGTCATCAATTAGGTATCAAACCTTCTATAATGCCAGGTGTTGCGAATACTATAAGAGGTAATAAGTTTATGCCTCAAATTGTTATGTCTAATCATTCTAGAACCTGATGTGTAGTTTTTTATTTACTGATAAAGAGATTGATGATTTAGATTATACTAATCATTATATGAAATTCCGTGGACCAGATTCCACAAATCAAATAGAAGTTAATCAATATACTTTCATACATAATCTCCTATCAATCACAGGAGACTTTACAGAACAACCATTTATAGATCATGACGATGAGATAGTTTGTATCTATAATGGACAGATATATAACTATCAAGACTATGGTTACTATAAGTCTGATGGTAAGTGTCTGATTCCTTTGTATAAACAATTGGGACCAGACTTTATAAAAGAACTCGATGGAGAGTTCGCTATTGTCCTTGTTGATTTTAAAAATGATAAACTCATTATCTCTACTGACGTATTTGCTACAAAACCATTATGGTATTCTATTGGCAAGTCTGTCACTGTTGCTAGTTATGAATCTGCGGTAAAGTCCTTAAAGCATGTAAAACCTGAGAAGTTAGAAGCAAATACTTATAGGGTATATGATTTAGAGACAAGGGAACTGTTAGAAGAGAAGAGAGTATTTGATTTTGATTTACGTCAGTTCAGAACTAACTTTGACCATTGGAAGGTTGCATTCGAGAAGTCTATTAAGAAGAGAGCATCTGGTTTAAGAGAGAATATCTTTATTGGTCTTTCCAGTGGATATGATAGTGGTGGTATTGCTTGTCAATTAAATAAGTTGGACATACCTTATAAAGCATATACTGTAGTAGGATCTGAGAACAAGGATGTATTAGAGAAAAGATTTGCATTGTTTAATGAGAACTCTTCTGGTGAGTGCATACCAGATAATAGATGGGCATATAAGGATTATATCAATAACAATGTAGAAGAGTTTATGTATAGGATCTACTCATCTAGTAGTGACTATAATGAGTTTGGATTAAGACTCCAGGATGATAATGGTTCTTGTGGTCTTTCTATGGTATGTGATCGTGCTAAGAAGGAAGGTAAGAAAGTATATCTATCAGGTTCTGGATCAGATGAGATCTTCTCTGACTATGGATTTAATGGTGAGAAGAAGTTTATGCACAGTAACTTCGGTGGACTATTTCCAGATGACCTATCAACTATATTTCCTTGGGCTTCCTTTTATGGTAGTACTATGGTATCATACTTAGCAAAGGAAGAATATGTTGCAGGGTCTTATGGCATAGAAACACGTTATCCTTATTTGGATAAATATGTTGTCCAAGAATTTCTGTGGCTAGATGCTAGTCTGAAAAACTCTAAGTACAAATCAGTTCTTGACGATTACTTGACCACATCAAAATACCCATTTGAGCCTAATATTAAGCGAGGTTTTTAACCAATGACCACTACACTATCAAAGTCTGTACTGAGTAAGTATAAGAATGATATCTTTGTTGAGACTGGAACCCTATGGGGTGAAGCAGTAGAAGTAGCAATAGAGTGTGGATTTAAGAAGATCTATACCGTAGAGATTGATCCTGATAAAGTAAAGTTCAGTCAGCAGAAGTTTGCTAAAGAAATAGAAAGTGGACAAGTAGAAGTTATAGAAGGTGATACCTTTAAGGTATTCCCTGATCTTATTGAAAAGGTTGATGCACCTGCTACATTCTGGTTTGATGCACACTGGGATGGTGGTCCTGTAGGTGACTACAAGTGTCCTCTTCCATTCGAGCTAGAAGCACTTCTAACGCACCCAATTAAGACTCATACCCTATTGGTAGATGATCGTAGAATCTTTGGTCAGGCAGGGAGTAACTGGGGTGAGAACTTAGATGAAGAGTTGTTAATAGAAGCGATGACAGATATCAATAAAGATTATAAAATTTCTTTTGAGGATGGTTGCATCCCTGACGATATTATTGTTGCCCAGTTAGATGAAGTATAGTCTTTTTACCACTGCTAACAAATCCTATTATCCTTTCCTAGACATTCTCACAACTTCTGCTTTAGAAAACTGTGAGAATCTTGAGCATATCTATGTTGGAGATAGTGGATTAGATGATTTTATAGATCCTATATCAAAGAAGCGAGGGGTTATTACACTTCGACCTGCTTATGATGAGGTAGTAGGTGAGGAGTTTTCTGGTGTTCATTCCAAAGGATGGGTAGCAGCAACACAATTGAAGACCAGGATGCTTAAGAGATTATTGCAAATGATTGATTTTGATCATTCATTGATATTGATTGATAGTGATGTTTGCATACTAAAAGATCTTTCTGAGTATATTGATACTCAATATGATATGCAGTTTACTAGTATGAGTACTGGTGGACATACAAGAGCAGATGGTATCTTCATTCGGGACATTGCAAGTTTCTTAATTATCAATAACCAAGATGTTGGTAAGAGATTTCTTAAGCAATGGGTAGAAAGAATGGAAGACTTTGCTCAGAACGGAACACCTTATCCTCATGAGACTCCTGCAATGAATATGACCATTGCAGATAATGCCATGAATATGAAATTAGGTTTTCTGGATGAGATAGAAGTTTGTGCAGATTCTGAATTGCAGGATGATACTGCTTCTGTTCATTTCAAGAGTAATGGATCTACTAAAGATGATCCTATTACAAACTTTGAGAAACGTGTAATGTCTGTAAACAATCAAACATTGAATGATGCAGATTTTGGACAATACTTAGATGAAAAAAATTACTATGATTGGAAACTGAGTTATGCCTAAGAAAATTTACATACACTGTGACGGTGGATTTGGTAACAGATTTAATTCATTAGTTGTTGGTTTGTTAGTTGCAGAGAGAGGCAACTTCGATCCTGTAATACTATGGCCATCTACTAACTGGTGTAGATCAACCTTTAATACTATCTTAAAGAATGAGTATGAGGTAATAGAACAAGACCTTTCATACTTTGAGAAAGGAGAAGACTATCTATTTTTATCGCACGGTCAGTTTACTATTACTGAACCTGTTAAGCATCCAAGTTCATTTGGTTCATTGGATGATATGATGGATTATATTAGGATTGAAGGATCTGATAAGGATAGTATAGTTTATAATCATGATGCTATTCCTAAGTATGCATATGGTGAAGGTGGTTCATTGCAGAGGATTGTTAAGAGTTTAGAGTTTACAGAGGAGATAACAAGTAGAACAGAGGTATTCTTACAGCATTATAATGAAGAGTTCTCTGGTATACATCTAAGGAATACAGATTTCTATGGTCCCGATAAACCAAAGTATGATAAGTTAGAGGAGATGGTAAAGGACAATCCAGATACTCATTACTTTATTTGTTCGGATGACCAGGAACTAGAAGAAAGGTTTACAGCACATGCTAATGCTTTTGCGTTTCCTAAGAACAAGTACGTTGAGAAGTTAACTGATGATGGTCATTGGAGAGCAACTATTGAAGGTCCAGATGGAGAAGAGTATGCATTTAATATTGAGAGATCTGATGAAAGTGTAATAGAAGCAATGGTAGACTTGCTTGTATTGTCAAAATCTACTATAATACCTACATCAGAGAGTACCTTCCTGAAGACTGCACAACTAATACAAGATTCCAATGCCTGATAAAAATAAATCTGTTTTTAAGTTAAAGGATTTTGGTCCTGTATATTGCATCAATCTTGATGGTGAACCTAATAGATGGGAGTATATGGAGAATCAGTTTAAGGAATGGGAAGTAACTGATTATGAACGTATCTCTGCACATGATGGTAGGGAAGATGATCTAAGTGGTATTATAAAGGGTATGTACCCTACCAATATGTCATCAGGTGAGATAGGATGTACTACTTCACATCTTAAAGCTATGAAGCATTACTTAGAAACAAGTGATGCTCCTTATGCAATCATGATGGAAGATGACTGTGATCTATCTGTAGTAAGACATTGGACATTTACCTGGAAAGATTTTGTTGCACACTTTCCATATGATTGGGATGTAATACAAACAGCAATTATATGTACTGGTGATTTACATATCAAGTTACATAAGAGATTTGTAAATGATTTCTCTACTGCTTGCTATGTTGTTGCTAGGCATCATGCAGAGAAGTTAGTTAAGCATCATTGCAGAGGTAATAAGTATAAACTTGATCAAGGTGTGAAACCTAGACCAGTTGCAGACGACCTAGTATATAATGCAGGTAACACATATTCTATACCTTTGTTCTTATATAAGATAGAATTAGGATCAAGTATTCATCCAGAACATGTTGATTTAATTCATAAACAGAACCATGAAGGACTATGGAATTTCTGGAGAGGTGCAAATAATCTTCATACTATTAGTAGTTTGATGGATTATGATCCCTATTTGGGTCGGGTAACCGAATCTTCTAACAAATAAATGTGCCAACCACATAAGTGACTGTCATATATTGACACCTCTTTAATAATCTGGTATTATAAATAATAACGAATTGTCACATGTGCCAGTTCAATACATAACTTCATACAAAGGACTCGAACAATCGTAACCCTGTGTAGATGTAAGACAGATCCCATGTCGGGGATCTTATCATCCGCAGGGATTTTTTAGTCCCGTGCGAGACACTTAAAACAATCATGTCTATCAAATCAACAATCGCTGCTATTGCAGCATCTCCTTTCCTACTCGCTGGTGCAGCTTTTGCTGGTCCTTACGTGAACGTAGAGAGCAACCTTTCATATCCTGATGGAGATTACACAGGTGCTACTACTGACCTTGCTATTGGTTACGAAGGTTCAACATCTGAAGGAAAAGTTGCATATTACGTTCAAGGCGGTCCTGCATTCGTTCATAGCGAAGCTGCTGACGACACCGAGACTCAGTTCTCTGGTAAGCTTGGTGCTTCTCTTGGCGTTAGCGAAGATCTAGCAGTTTATGCTGAAGTTTCTGGAATCTCTGATGAAGATTCTTCTGGCGACGACATCATCAACTTCGGTGGTAAGCTTGGTGCTAAGTTCACATTCTGAACTGAAACCGTTGCTGATACCGCAACAGAAGAACTCTAAATAATAAGGAGTTCGAGATGGATCAGACCCTCTGCCTTGCAGGGGGTCTTTTTTTATGTTATAATATTTGAGTCGTAAGTTTCGCTACCTATGACTGCTGCATGTCCCTTTGGTGGTTTCAGACATGGAGGCGATAGGAAACCACCACCTATATAAATTGCCCTAAGCGGATCCAAATGAAAAGGCTTATCGCAGTAGCAGCTCTTGCTGCTCTCTCAGTACCTGGTTGTGCTCAAGCAAGAACCAGATTATCAGGAGCAGGAGCAACTTTCCCCTCCCCGTTCTATCAAAGAACATTTTCAGACTATTATAAAGAAACAAGAACCCAAGTAAACTATCAGGCAACTGGTAGTGGTGCTGGTGTAAGACAATTTCTTGCCGATACACTAGATTTTGGTGCTACAGATAAAGCAATTAAAGATAGTCACCTTAAAGAAGGTGATAGAAAAGTTGTACAGATACCTATTGTTGGTGGAGCAATAGTTCCAGCATACAATTATGACTGTGATCTTAAGATCAAACAAAAACAACTTGCTGATGTATATCTTGGTAAGATTACAGATTGGAAAGATCTTGGATGTGCTGCAGGTAAGATAACACCTGTGTTTAGATCAGATGGTTCAGGAACCACTGCTGGATTCACAAACTCTCTATCATCATTCTCTCCTGAATGGAAGAAGAAGGTAGGAACTGATAAAGCAGTAGCATGGCCAGTTGGTATAGGTAACAAAGGTAATGCTGGTGTTGCTGGTAATATAAGAACCACTCCTGGTTCTATTGGATATGTAAACCAAGCATTTATTGGTAAGGAAGTAAAGGAAGCATGGATTGAGAACAAGGCAGGAAACTTTGTAAAGGCAACTGCTGAAACTTCTAGTGCTGGATTAGCACAGATTGAGTTAGATGATAAACTCAGAGGTGCGAATGGTAATCCAGATGGTGAGAACTCTTATCCTATAGTTTCATTAACTTGGATACTTGCTGAACCAGGATACAAGACAGAAGCAATCAAACCATTGTTAAACTATATGTTAGGAGATGCTGCTCAATCAAAAGCTGACGGTCTGGGATATGTTCCTTTACCAGATAAATTGAAAGAAAAGGCACGTAATGCTGTTGATTCATTATAAGAACTTATGGGGGTCATAACGACCCCTTTTCATTGTTCGGATATCACTATTGTAAAGTTTCTTTACAACATTTAATATTTGCTATATAATTATGTTACGTTTCTTTACAAACGAATGACAACTTCAACATCCAGAAATATGGATCGTTACACAACTACTGAATATGGTAAGCAGAACATGTTTGCTTCTGAACCACCTATGCAGTACGTTGAGAACTATGAAGGATACTGGAAGAATGCAGAACAACTTAATGGTCGCCTAGCGATGATTGGTTTCTTTGCAGCAGTGCATAACTACATCTTATTTGGTGCAGTTATACCAGGCATCTTTTAATGAACAGGTCTCTTTACGCTCTATCCCTATTACAAATCTAAGAACAATGACTCCAGAAGCAGAAAAATTTAACGGTTGGATGGCCATGATTGGCTTTGTCGCAGCTATGGGTGCATACGTCACCACAGGTCAAATCATTCCAGGTATCCTATAATGAAAAATCAGAACATCTTTTTAAGAGCACAAGGTCGTGCAGCAATGTTGGGATTCATTCTATTGAGTGCATCTTATCTTGCAAATGGTCAAATCATTCCAGGTATCTACTAATGGCAAATCAAACTAAGAACAATGAAACAAATCAAGTTGACTTCTCCTTCGCTGAGAAGTGGAATGGTATTGCTGCTATCTTTGGCTGCGTCGCTGCCTTTGCTAGTTACAGCTTCACTGGACAACTTATACCTGGTGTAGTATAATTACTCAGTCCAAAACTTTACATAACTAAATAATTACTCGTAACTTTATCAGCAAACTCGAATAAATGAGCGAATTTCAGACAGCAGTAGATACATTCCCGATATGGAAAGCAGTTTTATGGATCTTTTATCCAATGGCTGCACTTGTGATGGTTGAACTACTGCTACGTGGATTCGATGACGATGATGACGATGAAGGTGGTAAAGGAATCAGAATCCGTCAACAGGAAATGGTTCCAGCATACGCACCTTCTGGAGCATGATTGATTTTTCACATCACTATTGGAGATTTGCTGAGAAATGGAATGGCCGTTTAGCAATGGTCGGAGTACTTATCCTAACTTTAAAAGCATGTATCAAATTATTTTTTTAACAGCAGTAGCAGTAACTGCATACACTAATGGTTTATCTTTCGTACTTCAATGATACCATTAGCAGTACTATTAACATCATTACCACCAGGCTCTAGAGATCTTGTAGAGTTTGGATTTTTTGTGACTGTTGGAATTACTGCAGGATCCTTGGGGTTGATATGATAAACCTTTTACATCATTGCACCTTTAGTTTATTCTTGACACTTGTAATTGGTGTCACTCTGTGTATAATAATAGCCACCCTCACCTTTGATAAAAATGGATGAAGATCAATTGAAGTTAAGGCAGCAAGTCTTAATGATCCTGTTTAGAGAATTTGGAAAAGGAAAATATTCTAATAGATCAATCTATAATTGTGCAGATGAATGGATAGGGAAAGGTCATAAGATATCAGCAGGGGTTGTCAGTTATTATAAAGCATACTATAATTCTCTTGATACTAAATAAATTACTTGCAGTCAAATCATGCAGAAAATTATAAATGTACTCGCTGTTGCGTCTTTCGCTGTATCTAGTGCCGTTGCTGTTAGTGGCGTATATGTATATGTCAACAGGGATTCCATCATTGATGGAGTTAAATCGAAAGTTATGGGAGGGTTTGCTGGAGGTGCTTTAGGTGGTGCTGGTTCTCTTGGTGGCGGTGCTCTTACAGGAGATGTAGGATTACCTCCTCAAGCACAACCACAAGCTGCAGCACCTGCTGCTCCTGCTCCTACTCCTGGATTTCCATCTAACTTCTAATTAAAACTTAAGGCGACTATATATTACTAGTTGCCTTATTTTTATGCCTGACGAAATAAAGGAAGAAGTAGTAGAAGAAGAACAACATGAAGAACCAAAGAAGAAAGGTCTCTTCGGTAAAGTAAAATCTGCTATACTACCAGATGCTGAAGAACAAGCAGCAATCATTAGTACATTTGTTCGCATTACTGTTCTTGCCTGGTCGGGTGGAATATTGACTTTAAATTATGTTGCCATTCCAGGTGTACCACAACAAAAAATTGATCCAACTTTTATAGCTTCGGTTTTTACAGGAGTTTTAGCTAGCTTTGGAATTCAGACCGCATCTAAGAAGGGTGACGGTACTATGAAAATGAATGGTAACGGCAACGGTGGTGGTAATGGTGGTCCTGCCCCTGCTACTGCAAAAGATATCGAAGCAATCTTAGCAAAAGCTGGTCCAACTCAAACTATTCGTATTGAGCAAGCACCTCTCAAAATAATTGGTGTTTCTGATACTGATAACAAAGAAACATTTAAAATGTAATCATGGAAACAATTATTAAAGATCTTCCTCTACCTAAAGAGGTACTAGAAGTACAAGACGCATTACCACTACCAGAACCAGAGTCTGGTGGATTGAATGGTGGAGAAATTGCTATCGTTGCAATTCTTGTTGGTGGTGCTTTAGCACTTTTAGCAAAAGCAAAATGCTCTAAAAAGAAATGAAAAAAGTTAAAGCAGGATTCGATAAAGTAGTCGAATGGGATAAGGCACTCATTAAAAAGTGTCAAGATAAGTTTGGATGGACAGACTATCAAGTAACTTGCATTGCTTTTGCTAAGGGATTTGTTATTGGTGCTATTCTCCTTTAATGGGTGACAACCAGTACGAATATTTTAAGAGACAGCATTACCTGGCAACACATATGGAACTAACTGAAGAGAATGTAATTAGAGTTTTACAAGATCTCATGCCTTACATTGAAGCAGATGGTGGGTGGTTAGAGTTTGTAGAGATAGAGCATGAAACTAATTTTGTTAAGGTAAGATTGGGTGGTGCATGTGAGTCATGTGCAATGAGTGCTATTACAATGAAGCAAGGTATAGAAAAGAAAGTGATGAGTGAAATTCCTGAGTGTTATGGAGTTATCCAGGTTCTCTAACTGAGTGTTGGAGTCCACACCAAACTAGGCAAAAATTACTAGTCTGTGCTATAAATACGTTTAGTATGGGATTGAAAGATCATGCCCCTCACTCAACAGAATCATTACATTGTCGGTTATCACGACACATTACATCAACATTATGAAATCTGCGAGTACGCTGTAGATTCATATAACGCAATACAAAATTCCAAAGAGGATGTTCCTTATTTACAGGAGCATCCTCATTTTATTGACTATTGTACAAAAGAGTTGCCTGAGATTGATAGAATCACTCATCTTATGGCATCTGGTATACCTATGGGTCACTGATTATGAAACATGAAATAATGTGGTGGATGAGTAGATTGACTATCATGGTTACATCACTTTTTCTATCATTCACTTTAGCAGCACAAGCATATGCTGCAGAAGTTACTATGGGTTCAAATGGTAATTTAGTTTTTGAACCAAATGATATTACTATTAACGCTGGTGATACAGTTACCTTTACTAATGGAGCATTACCTCCACACAATATGATAGTAAAGGATCATCCAGAACTATCACATGGAGATCTAGCATTTGCTACTGGTGATAGTTTTGATGTTACATTTCCAGATGCAGGAGACTTTGATTTTCAATGTGATCCTCATGCTGGTGCTGGTATGAAGGGGGTTATCCATGTTCAGTAGTTTTGTAGAATGGATAGGACAGAACATGAATACTCTTGCCTTATTCAGTTGGGTAATATTTTTACCTATAGGATTCATGTCAATAGATGCACCAAGAAATCCGCACAGATATAATCATAAGTAATGGGTGAGGTTGTCTGGTCAATAAATATTATGCTTGCTTTACTTTTAGTAGCAGTAGGTGTTAGTATATACTGGATATTTAAGTACGATGATTGGTATCCTAACTCCATTAATGATAAGCATGTCTCCGAATCAGGCGATCCAGGACATGCGGAATTGGGAAGCAGAACAGAATAGAACTCCCGTAGAAGAATCTATAAATAGTGCGATAGACCTTTGGGAGGAACCAGAAGATGGGAGCAATGACACCCCCGACCAGGAAGAGTTGTTACAACTTCCGAGTAACGGAGATCAACCGAGTACTGGACGGAGACACGATAGATGTCACCATAGATCTTGGATTCGATTTATTCAAGAAAGAACGGGTAAGAATTGCGGGAGTAGATACTCCAGAGAAAAGAACCAAAAACCTTGAAGAAAAGGAGTTAGGAATTGATGCTACCAACTGGCTTAAAGAAAAATTGGAAGGAACTCTTGCTGGTGACGATCAGCTTTTCATTCGTACTG
>Ga0209404_10002036_pt1 | contig 12879 bp, 6 predicted proteins | sample TroAtlMetagenome_2_FD_187447 | JGI IMG/M metagenome (GOLD analysis project Ga0209404, IMG submission 187447) | Marine eukaryotic phytoplankton communities from Atlantic Ocean - Tropical Atlantic ANT8 Metagenome (SPAdes) (version 2) | ecosystem: Environmental > Aquatic > Marine > Oceanic | place...
CGACCGCGTCCGCGTCGCCAGATGCGATTCCAGCGCCCGCTCAAATTGGGGAGAGACCGTCAGGTCGCACGCCGCGTAGACGCGTTTGACAACAGCGACCGGATCCTTCACCAAATCCGCGTAGGCCACGTCGCAACATTCAACATTCAAAGCCCGGTCGCAGGCCGCGCCCCAAAAACTAACCTGCTCCCGCCCGATCGCCTCCAGATCGATCGGACCAGTTTCCCCCATGTCCGCGAACGTGCGAAACATGGAGCAGAGCGACGGGATCGATTCGAGCGGGTCGCGGTGCGTCCACACTATCCTAGCGTCGGGGAACTCCTTCAATAAATCAGAAACGTAGGGTAAATGAGCCGGGCACTTGAGCGCCCAGCGCTTGTTTTCTCCTCTTGAAGCAGAGAGGAACTCGAGCTGGCGTTTATACAGGGCGTAGGCCCTCCGTAAAGAAGGAAAGTCGCCACTGGCAACGCAGTGCCTTACCAAATGGCGGAACGTCGGCGGGAGCAATGGGACGTCGACGGACAACGCCAACAGACACTCCTCGGCTTCTCGGGCCCCTAAATCGTGGATCTGTTCGAGATGAGGCACGAGCCGCTTCATGAGGTTCAGTTTCGAGTCCCAGTACTTGACGCGCTTGTGCAGCGGTCTCTGCGACAAAGGATCTAATAATTCATGGGTCTCCGGGCACCTGTTGTCCGGATCCAACGCCAATAGGCGATGTAAAAAAGTCGTTCCCGTGCGCGGCAGGCCCATCACAACAATGGGTGCTCGCGGGATATATTGAGGGTCCGGCTTTGACTTGGCCCTGTCGATGACTTGCAGCCTCGTCATGAGTCTTCGCATCAAGTAATCGAAGGCGATCAATCTCCCGACGGGCGTCGGTCGCGTCTCGTTCAATCTAGCGACGGCCACTTCGTAGAGCCCCGGGAAGGACTCGTCCCGCGCCCAATCTGAGAGTTTCGTGCGTCGTTCGGCCTCGGCCATCAGTCGTGGTAGAGACAGCGGCCAGCGCAGCATCTTGCCCACGCGCGGCACGCTTATGCCGCAGTAGTCTTGCAGTAAGCAGCTCGGCCAGAGCAGCGCGTTTAATGCTCGGAGCGTCCACGACTGGCGCACCGGTACCTTGTACCTGTCGCGCGGTCGCATCAAATACGCCGCCGCAGCGGCCGCGGCGACGGCGTAGGGCCACCACATGAGTGCTGCGCTGCTCCCGTAAAGTGGCTGAGAGAGGCAGTGGTGGTTTTGCTCTGCTCTGGGCCGAAGAGCTGGGTTTTTCGAGACGTTGCAGCGCTGCGATACCAGGGACGCCAGAGCTTGGCGCGTAGGCTGCGTTAGCCGCCGTCGCGCCGCGCGCTGCTTCCTAGTGTCTTACAGCACGCTAGCTGCCCTTTTCGAGCCTGGCGTGCTTACGGGACACCAGCTGCGAATAAACCATATTCCAGCACGTCTTCGCACCGCTGCACGACACGCATATGCGAATAAGGCACTGCCTGCTCTGCACACTGGGCACAACACAAGCACTCACCATGTCCAGCTACCTCACACCGCTCACGAACAGCCAGACGGCACCGCTCATGTTCGAGCCCATCCATGGCGATGAGACTTATTGCTGCAGCGATCCCTTCCAACAAGTACAACTCGTCAGTGACAAATCGATCGACTGCCGCGAGCACGCGATGGTGCTCTTCATCAATCGACGGACGAGGTGCATCCTGCTGGAGGTGCCGAATGCTGTGGGGTGGAAGCTCCATTTTGGGGTAGCGCTTTCGAAAAACGAGGACGTCGACGCGCGCGTGGCCGAGGCGGTGGCGGCGTCGGGCGTCAAGGTCGAGTCGTGCGTGCGCACGGGCGTCATGTTGTTTACGTTCCGGGACTGTTCCGAGGAACCGATGCGCGTTTCGGTATATGAGGCTTCGGTGGACGGCGGCCAAACCACAGGCCTCTTCCACGCGCCGGAAGAAATACCCTACGAGCGGATGTGGGCCGACGACCGGGTCTGGCTGCCCCACGTCCTCGAAGGGCCCTACTTCTTCTCGGGCCATTTTGTGTTTAATGGACCGCCGCCGGGGAAGTTGGTCGCCCACAACTGCCGCGGCGAGCGGTGCGGGGGGCTAAGCTTCTGGGAATGATGGTATGGCTCTGTATAACAATCCTCGGTCTCGTCGGTTGACCCCGGGCCCGCTGAGCTCAGCCAGTTTGAGAGGCTCTGCGGTGTTTGCACACGCGTAAGCTCGTCGCAGACGCATAATTGCGGCCAGCTCGTCTTCGCTACACGGTCGCTGCGTTGTTGCCGTCGCGCTGTGCAAAAATCAGCTCTCTGAGCGTGCGCACGCAGAGCACAATCAGTCAGCACAATCAGTCAGCACAGCAACTCGTCATCATGCATGCGCGAACGTGGTGTCTCTTACAACTGGCGGCCGTGATTGATGCCGCGGGCAGTGGCCGGCCAAGCCCGCGCCCGCGCCCACGCCCGTCGCCGACGCCGAAGCCCACGATGCCGCAGCCAACTACGCTCGCGCCGACGACCGTCGCCGCCTCGACTTGTCGGAGCACCATCGCCACCGCGCCGACGCCGTCTCTGTTGGTAGCGAACTACTCGTCGATGGAGGACGCCTACGACAACGTGCAGCACGGCCACGCCACCTACGAGTGCGCGGAAATTTTAATAGAGGAGCTGCAGCAGTACGACAAGGCCGAGCCCTACCTGTGGTGCGTCCTAGACCACTGCGCCGGCTGCGACGTCAACGGGATGTGCCCGACGGCGTACCTGAGCCTCAAGACCACCGCGAAGTGCGAGTCCGCGGTATACAATTACCTCGGCTTCGTGAACCGCAAGAAGGCCACGCCCGACTACGACCACGCAAAAACGTACTACGACAAGGCCCTGGAGCTGTGGCCGGGGAACTGCGGCGCCCTGTCCTACATGACGGAGCTTTACCTGACCTTAAATAATGCGACGGCGGCGCGCGCCACGCACGCAGACTTCTGCGCCGCGTGCGACGGCCCGTCGGAAGACGCCGTCGCGGCGCTCGGGCGCTGCCCGACGCCCGCGCCCTCGGACGTCGTCGACGCGGCGCGGCGCCGCGGCCCGACGGTCCTCGACGGGGTCCTCATGGTCCTGTCCCTTGTAGTGGTTGGCTACCTGCTCTCGTTCATGGCCTGCGAGCCGCCGGGCTGCGGCCGCGACCCGAAGCCGTTCCGGGGGAACAAATGGTGAATCTTTCTTGTGTAAATATAGATGTCAACTTAGCGCCGAGAGGTCGATGCGCCCCGTGGCGACGCCGTACGCGAGCGGCACGAGATAGAACGAGAGCAGGATCGCGGCCGGGATCGCGTGGCCGATTGTCGTGAGCTCCGTCGCTTCGACCTCCCAGGGGAACTTGAAGGCTCGGCCGTACTCGCCGTCCGTGTAGATCTCCCAGTCCGTCATCTCCGAGCGCTTTCTCGTGCCGTCCGCGCTCATGGGCTCCTTCTGCGCGCGCTGGCGCGCCGCGGCGGCGGCACGGCGCGCGGCGGTCGGCGGCGGCGCGAGCGCGGCGGCCGCGGCGCAGACGGCCAACGCGACCAGAGCGGTGCGCGCCATTGTGTGGCCTGTTCTACGAGGCGCGTGCGCGTATCCAATCAACCCAGTGGCGGGGCTGGAGCTTGGTACTGGCGGTTTCGGGCACCACAGCACCTGCGGTTTTGCCAGGCAACGCTAGTCGTTGATATAGATGCAAAGCTTGACGACGCGAGCAATAACTGCCTGTGGCGCAGCTTTTTGCTCTTGGACGCAGGTTGAGGAGCTAGACCTAGAGACTCTAGAGGCCAATGAATACCCGCTTGCATCGATCCCGCGCTATTGGTCGCCCGCAAGAAGATTCACGAAGGCTCGCGACGTGCCCAGGACGGCTCGTCGTCGTGCGGGGTCTGGTAGTTTGCATGGCAGCGTGCTGTTAGGCCACCGTGCTGGCTCGGAATCGCCCTCTGGAACGTGCGCGCGGCCACCTAGCGCACGCCTGCGACACATAACATCGAGTGCAGGACCGCCGGCGGCTGCCCGCGCCGCCAACAAAAGCGGAATTGCTTCTGGTGCAGGAACCATGGGCTGCTGCTGCCCCGACAACACAGAAAAGAAGGCGCAGTCGCGCGAGGAACGGGCCAAGGAGGCCGCCGCGCGGAAGCGCGAGGCCGCGCGGAAGGCCGCGAAGCGCTCGGCGTTCGCCTTTCGACACGACTGGCGCCAATCGCTGAGGCAAAGCATGTACGCCTTTGGGGTGATGAGTCTGCTGTGTCTGTGGGGCTACCACGACCGCGATTCGTGGTATTTGCGATTCGTTGCTGCCGTATGTGTCTGGATTGCGTATATTTTGCTGGTCTTGGAGGGTCCGTGTTTACTAGGCTGGGCCTTTACGAAGATCGGGCAGATCGTGGATCCGAGCGAAGGAGCTAAAATAGGTGCTGTGCTCATCTCGCCCTGGATTGGTAGAGACGCGGTCGGGGGTTCGCCTCGCTTACACATCGTGTTCACTTTGTTAGGATGCGCGATGACGGACGTAGAGATCGAGAAAGAAAGCAGTTACGGCTTCGTGGGCTGGGCCGATGCTGTACATATTCGCATGTCGTTGGACTGGAGTGACGTCACTGCTGTCTATGACATGGTTAAGGACCAGATAAAGCGGTATCGTGCAAAACAGCCGATGCGCGATGTTATATTGAGGATCGACGAGATCCGCGTGCAGAAGGCGACGGGCGTCATGGAGCTCGTGCGAGGTGAGCTTAATTATAGGTTATTCAAGCGACGCGTGGCCGAGGACGAGGTCCGGCAGCATTTTGAAAGGGTACCCAACTACTTGAAATGTTCGATCATCGCCTACGAGCACCTGTCTACCCAGAGAGTAAGGCCGACCATCGAATGTGTATTGCGGGAGCGACGGTTCGAGACGACGCGAGGCACGAAGCAAGGCCCGGGCGAGGCCTCGGCCTGGGCCGCTGTTTTTGAGGCTCCAGCTCCCGACTGCGCGGCCGTCCTAGAAATCGCGGCGACGCCGAACCAAGGCAAGAACTATCATTTCGGGGACTGGGGCGTCAAGCTCCAGCATTTGAGACGGATGGCGTCGTCCGTCGAGAAGGGTACTGGTAAGTTCGCAAAATTACCGGAGAAGCTCTGCCGCTTCTATGGGTTGCGGAAGGCTCAGATTGCGTGGGGTGCTGATTATGTTAGATTGCGCGGGAGATGCGAATTGCGCTCGGCGAAGAACCCGGAAGTGGTCCAGGGCTTGGTGCGCTTCGATCTGACGTGGAGTTATGAACCTCTCGCACCAAACGCTCTTCAAGAGTTAGCAGTGTTCCAACGAGGCGCGCTAGATCAATACCTCACATACAGCCATGAAAAGGGCGTCATGTATCGCGCGCAAACGAACGCGGACCCCTACCACGACCCCATGAAGGTCGCGTGTGCGGGGTTTCGGATTGAGGAGTTAAGGATTCAGTTGGACGCGTTCTTTGAGCATGTTGACGAGCACATCGAAGAGTCCAATGTGCATAAAACGGCCGCCAAGGAGAAACTGCTCGAGCTGGAGGCGGAGACGGATGCCAGGATAGCGGCCCAGAAGGAGCTGGAAGATTCGGAGTTCGTCAAAGACTCGTTAACGCTCGACGCCGGTTGCAGAGACGCCGAGGGCCGGATCCAGGGCAAGACGGCCTGGGACTTTGTGACCGACGTGGAGAACGACGCGATCGACCAACTGACGAGTGATGGCGACTTCTATTTTAGCGTGCTTACCGGTGCTACTAGATATTATAAGAGAAAAGTCGCGCGGGACTGCTGCTCGGACTTTTGCGCGAAAGAAAGAGCAAGAAGACGTAGGTGCGCATACAAGTGGCGAAGATGCAGGTACGACTGCCTGTTCTTCTGGAAGTGCTACAAGAAGTCGAAATACGTCAGTCAGCGAGATGTTGGTTGTTTGTCCGAAGGTACTCTTAGAGTAGAAGGGCTACTGCTAAAAAGACGCGCGACGAAGTGCTGCTGCTGCCGGGAATCGCGGTGGCGCCTCGTCCACGCCGCCATAAGGGATGACGTCCTCTACTACGCCCCTCGCTGCGCGGGCTGCGACGTCGGGACCACCAAACGGCTACCGCTGCACTGCGTCTCCGCCAAGTACTTCGCGCAGAAGGGCATTCTGCGGCTGACGGTCAAGAAGGGCGGCGCCGGGCGGCCCCGCGGCATCGCCTTCGACTTCGCCGTGCCATTCTGCGAGAGCGGCCTGCGGGGCCTCGCGCCGGCGCCTCCTTACAAGCCGGACCCCGGCGAGATCCGGCCCTGGCACGACGCCGTCCGCGACGCGAAGTGCGACGCGCTTGCGCGGGAGGAGGCTCAGGAGCGGTAGCTATCACTAACTGCAATTAACTTGAAATCATACCTAGCTTCGGGACCGCGCGGACACGGCGGCGCTGTAAGCCTGTAACAGGTACCACAAGGACATTCAACTCGCCACAACAACACAAGGGATCAGCTCCCCTTCTTCACGACGCGGCACGCCAGCGCCAGGCCGCACAGACGTGCCGCCGCGACGCGGTGGCGGCTCCCGGCGGCCCAGACGCCGCTCGCGAGGCGCCGGACGGGCACGTCGCCGAAACGCTGCCGCGCGGCGGCGTCGGGCAAATTTTCCAGGACCTCGGCGAAGTGCAGGACCTTGGGCCAGACGGGCGCTTCCAAATCGCGCGTGCTCGCCAGGCGCTCGGGCCGCACCAAGGTCCGCGCCCCGTCGAGGAACGGGTCGGCGGCGACCTCGGGCGCCCACACGCCAGCGCGTGAGAGGAGCGGCGCCGCCCTCTCAAGATCGAGCGCGACGCCGGCTCCGTCGCCGCGGCGCGCGGCCACGCGTCGATCGAGGCACGCGCACGCAATAGTAACCTCGAGCGACTCCGCTTCGGCGACCCGCCAGTCACTCGTACAGTCGATAACTGGCACTGGGGCGCCGCAGCGGTAGGCCCTCGCGCGGCGGAGGACCGCGGTCCAGTCCACGCCGGCCGCGGCCGCGGCGTGGCAGGCGCTGTTCCGCGCGTCGAAGTCGAGCTGGGGCGGCAGCGGGCTACTGTCCTCATTCTCCTCGGCGACGCCGGCCGTCCAGCGCAGGTGGCGCAGCGGATGGCACTCGACTAGATCGTCGTCGAGGGGCGCCGGCGTTTGCTCTCGGAGCGCTTTGAGGTAGTCCTGGCACGGCCGTTTGCCCCAGGGGAGCGGGGCCATCGCTGCGGCGGCCTGCAGCGCGAGCAAGCTGTGGGCGTGCCGCATGAGACTGGTGGCTTGCCCGCAGCGGTGCAGTGTGCAGCAGGCTCAATGGAGAGGCTCAGGGCCAATCTCAGGAGCACTCTCGCGGGGGAAAGCTGGCACGCATGGATCTGGTGTTTATGAACGCATGCAAAGCGGGCCAGCGTGTATAGCAGGCGATAGACGATCCAGCCTCGGCGCCGGCGTTTAGCTAGTGTCTTACTGCGCTACCTAGGCAAAAGGCTAAGGCTTAAAACCCTGGCCGACGGCAGCCTTGGACGTGGCGCTGCGTTTTTACTTAGCTCTTCGAGGCTTTGCGCCCCCCGGCTCGCGCGTAAGCACAGCAAAGCGCCATGGCTCTCGCAGCCCCGCCGCCAGCAGCAGACCAGCAGCTCCTCGAGGACGCTCTCGGCCGCGCCCTCGACGCCGGCAAGACGGGGCCCGAGCTCCTAAGCGCCCTCCACGCCGCCGCGCCGCATCTGGAAATGGCCGCGATGCATTCGTTGCTGGAAGACTACAAAGCGAAGGAGGACGCGAAGCTCTTTGATCTGGTGGCCGAGAACTACCGCGACTTCTTCCGCATCGCGACGTCCGTGGAAGGCTCGGCCGAGGACGCCGCGGCGACGCAGGCCGCTTTATTGGCCCTGGAAGGCGAGGCCTCCAAGGCCGCGGCCACGGCGGGCGTCGAGCAGGCCAAGCTCGAGGAGGAGCTTTCAAGAAGACGCGAGAAGCGCCGCGAGGACCGCGAGAAGGACAAAGTGAAACGCTTCGCCGACACGTTAAGTGATCTCGAGCGGCGATTGGCGGATACGAACGTCGACGTGGAACGGGCCGCCCACGACGCGCTACATCTCCGCGCCGCGCTGGACGGCGCCGTCGACGGGCTGCGGGACGGCGACCGCGTGTCGTTCGTGCAGGGCTGCCGGGACCGCGTCGACGCGTGTGCTTCGGCCGTCGCGCAACGCATCGACGACGAGTTCGCCGCGACGTGCTGCCGCCTCGGCAAAGCTCAGAGCGACGAGCGCCTCCGGCGCGTGCTGCGCGCCGCGGCGGCGCTCGGCCGCGGCCCGCAGCTGGAAGCGTTTTTTGGAGAGCGCGTCCTGGACGCCTTCGTGCGCGCGACGTACACGCGCGGCCGCCTGGACGGCGTGGAGCGCGGCTCGCGGTCGGGCCTCCCCACGATGTACCGCGCCACTTTGGAATTCGTCGAGGAGCGCTGCGGCGCGGCCCTGCGGGCCTGCGAGGTTGCGGCGCGCGGCGTCGACGACGACGTGCTGGGGTTGAGGGGTGTCCCCGGCGCGGTCGAGCGCGAGGCGCGGAAACATAAGAGGAAGCCGCCGCCGCCCGGGTCGTTATTAGGCGTCGATTTATTGTGCGAGGGCGTCTGGCGCCGCGTCTGCGAGGCGCTGCTGGAGACGCCGGAGCTGTCCGGGCTCTTTGACCTCGGCGACGCCGACGCGGCGCACCGGGCCGTGGCGGCCACGGATTCCTTTAGGGAGGGCCTCGCGGCGATCGCCGGTCGCGGCGATAGGGACGCGGAGAGGCATGCAAGGCGGCGCCTGAGAGGCCACGCGAAGACGGCCGAGTTAGAACAAAGGTGGAACCTGCCGGTCTACGTCGAGCTCGTCCGGGCCGACCTGATTCAGGCCGTCGACGGCGCGTTGGCTAGTGAGGAGGACGCCGCGCCCGCGTTGATCGGCGCCGTCGAGCGGTGCTGGGCCGGCGACCGCTTCCTGCCGGCGGTCGGCGACGCCTTCGGCGCGCTGGCGCTCGAGCTCGCCCAGCGCGGCGCGACGGGGCTCGCGGCGCGCGCCGCGCGAGCGGAGGGCCACGACGCGCACGCGCGGTGCTCCGTGGACTGCGGGACGTTCTCGGCGCGCATCCGCGCGACACTCGCGAGCGGCTTCGAGGCCCTGCTGGACCTGAGCCTCGAAGACGCGGCGTTACTCGCTGCGGGCTGCGACGAAGCGCTGGAGGCCTGCGACCGGGCGGTCGAGGAGTGCCGCCGGGACGCGGCGGACGATCTCGTGGGTGTGATTGACGGCCGACTGGCGGCCTGCAAGGGCGTCGCCGCGCGCTACCACCTGACGGGCCAGAAGCCGCCGTCGGAGCCGTCCTCCTACGTCGCGCACGCCGCGGAGCCCCTCGCGCAATTCTACGAGACGTGGAGCGCGCTGCTGGGCGACGCGCAGCCGGATCGCGCGCAAGTGTCGGAGCGGTGCGCCTTTCATCTGGAGACGCGCGCGCTGGCCGTCTTGGACCACGCGGCCCAATTCGAGACCGTCATGGCCAAGCGCGGCAACACGGCGTCGTTGGCCGAGGACTCGCGGAAGATCGCGGCGCAGCTGGAACTGGACGTGCGGGCGTTCTGCGCTCTGGTGGGTGTCGAGTATTCTGCGATGGCACGCGTGTCGGGCGCGATCGGGGCGGTGCTTTCGGCGCCCGCGGGGTAACATATCAAGTAGGACGGGATTACTCTACCGCCCCCAGCCTTCATCCTCCGAGTCGTCGTCCGTCGGCGCGCTCTTCCGGGCAGTCGTATCGACGAGGCCTGGGAGCGGCTGGGCGCCGGGCATGGGCTGCTCGGGCGTTCGATTCCACCCGCGCAGCACTGTAGCGGCTGGCGTCGGCGCCGGACTTTTGCGCTCCCAGCGGTCGGCCCCGCCTAATGATGCCGGGCTCGCGGGGGAGGCGTCGCGCCGCCGCGGCCCCGGCGGAGACATCGGCGGGCCCGACTCCTTGGGTTTCGTGGCGGCCGGCCGTCCGGAGCTCGGCGCTGGTCGTTGCGGCGGTTTTGGCCGCGCCCACTTGGGCTCGCCCGACGACAGGCTTGAGACGTCCGTCGTCTGGGCGCGTGGCCGCGTCGGCGGCGGTGAGCGCCGCGGCCGGCGCAGGTCCGCTCTATACGATCCCGAGCGGACGCTCGCGACGGCGTCGTCAGAACCGCGCCGCGAGGGCCGCGGCGGCGCGGCGCTCCCTAGCGAGCCGCGGCTCGGCGGCCGCCGCTCGGAGGACCGTCGTCGGACGGACCGACTGTCCGAGGAGCGCCGGTCCGAAGGCCAGTCCGACGAGGAGCGCCGGTCCGAGGAGGAGCGCCGCCGGCTCGATTCGCGCCGCTTCGAGGAATCGAGCGAGCCGCGGCTCGGCGGCCGGCGCCGGCTCGACGACTCGCGGCGCCGCGACGACTCGCGACTCGACCGCCGTCGCGCCTCCTTCTTCGCCGACGGCGTGTGCGTGCCCATGAGCTTGGCCAGGATCTTTTTCGGTCGGAAGCGCCGCGGCTTCTTCTTGGGCGGCGTCTCCGGCGGCCGCCGGCGAGAGGACGCGCGGCGCGCGGCGTCGGCCTTGCGCCCCTCAGGCCACTCGCTCCAGGAGCCCGACCGACGCCGGTCGCTCGACGAGCGCCGGCGCGACGGCGTCGCGAGCGAGCGCCGCTCCTCGACGGACGCGTCGCCGCGGCCGACGTGCAATTTGGCCGGAGGGCGCGTCGTCGCCTCGAGCGTCGCCTCGACGCGCTTGAGCTCACGTAATTTCGCCTCGGCGAGGCGCAGTTGCTGCGTCGTCACGGACTCGGCGTCGCCGCCGCCGGCCCGGATCTCCGCCAACCTACGTTCGGCCTCTTGGGTCTTCTCGCGCGCCTCCTTGTTCGCGGCCTCGGCCTCCCTTCGCATGGCCGCCTCGGCGTCGAACTGCTCGCGCAACTTCTCGGCCGTCTCGAGGGCCGACGCCGCGAGGTCGTTCTCCGACAGGGCCACGGCCTCCGCGGCCCGTGTCGCCTCGACCTGCGCCAGGAAGGCGCGCGCCGCGGCGGCGGCCTGCGCCGCCTTCTGCCGGTCGGCGATGGCGTCGTTCGGGCCGCGGCGCTTGGCATCTCTTCGCCAGGCGTCCATCTCCCGGCCCCGCGTCGCTAGAGCGTCCTCGAGCGACGACTTCTGGGCGCTCTCGCGCGCCAGGTTCTTCCGCGCCGTGTCGAGCTGCTCGCGGAGTTTTTGCGCGTAGAGTTCGGCCTCTTCCGCCCTCCTAAACGCCGCGTCGACGGCCGGCGACGGCGCCGGCGCGGCGGCGGCGGAGGCGATGGCCGCAACGGCGGCGCGCGCCTTCTCCGCGGAGCTGGGCCGCGCCGGCGTTTCCGCGCGCGCCGCCTGGGCGCCGCGGTTCACCGCGGCGACGACGGCGGCGTCGGACGGCGCCGTCGCGCGCGTCGCGGCGGCGACGCGCGTCGACGGCGGCGAGGGCGGCGGTGGCGGCGGCGCCGGCGAGTGTGACGGCGTCTGGCTCAGGCGGTTCCGCGTCCAGTCGCGCAGGCCGAAGCGGCGCCGCGGCGACCCCGGCGGCGCCGGCACTAAATGGGGCGGCACCGCCACCTCCACCTCACCACCCAGTAACAACAAGGCCCGCTCGGCGGACGCGAGGTCCCGCGCGCAGGCGTCGCGCTCCGACGCCAGGGACCGACGCTTTTCTACCAATTCGCTCCGCGTCACTTTCAGCAAAGCCGCGAGTCGATCCTTCTCCTGTTGTAACTCGTCGAGGCGCCGCGTGTCGGGTCTTTCTCTCACGAGCTTGCCTTTCTCGTCCCGCACGTACCCGTCGTTCGACTCGAGGAACGCCTCGAGCTCCGCGACGGCGGCGCGCTCCTCCATAGCTTCGTTCGGGTCGTCGGGGTCGCAGTTGCTCTCCGCGAGCCGTAGGGCGAGGGCCAGCTTCGCCGCCGCGAGCTCGCCGGCCAGGCCGTCGTGGGCCCGCTCGGCCTCCTCCGCGGCGAGGGCCACGGTAGCCTTCTCCGCCGCCAATGAACGCGCCACGGCCTCGAGCTCCTCGGCCAGCACCTTCTCGTCGGCGTCGGCGCCGACGACCGCTTGCGAGATGGCGGCGTCGAGCGCGTCGAGGCGGCTTCGCAGCTCGGCGACGCGGCGCTCGGCGCCGTTCCGTCGCGCGGCCGCCTCCGTCGCGCCAGCTACCGATGGGGGTGGCGACGGCGGCGGGACCGCCGCCACAAAATCGGCGAGCTTCGAGCTCGGCGGTGACGGCGACCGCCGGGGCGGCGACGGCGACGGCACGGCCGCCACGAAGGCCGCGAGCTTTGATGAAGGCGCCGGCGCGGCCTTGACGGTCGTGGGCGGCGGCGCCGACGGCGTCGCCGCGACGAACGCCGCGAGCTTCGACGGCCGCGGTGATTCGGAAGACGCCCTTCGCAGCGCGTCGCGCTGGCCCGCCGCCAAGGCGCGCTCGCGCCGGTCTAGCTTCCGGTTCGCCTCGATCGCCGACTGGAGCGAAGCGACCGCGGACGCGTCGTCGGCGTGCGACGGCGCCCGCAGCCGGTCGCGCTGGCGCTCTTTGTCCAATAAATCATCTTCCGCTTCTCGAATGTCTGATGCCAACGCGTCCCGCACTATTTGTGAAGCGCGCCGCGCGTGAGCACCCAACGCGTGCTCGTCGAGCCGCCGCGTCAAATCGTCGTGCTCCGCCCGCAGTTCCGACACGCGATCTTTATGAGAGTGGCGTAACGCTTCCACTTCACCCAAAGCGGCCTCGAGGTCGTGCACTTTATCTCTCTCGTCGCCGCACTGTGCGAGGTCGTCGAAATCCGCTCCAACACCACAGAGGGCCTCGACGAGCGCCGCCTTCGC
>Ga0209404_10002039_pt1 | contig 12854 bp, 25 predicted proteins | sample TroAtlMetagenome_2_FD_187447 | JGI IMG/M metagenome (GOLD analysis project Ga0209404, IMG submission 187447) | Marine eukaryotic phytoplankton communities from Atlantic Ocean - Tropical Atlantic ANT8 Metagenome (SPAdes) (version 2) | ecosystem: Environmental > Aquatic > Marine > Oceanic...
GCTATAGTAGCTTTTCTAATAGTATTAGAATCACTTATATCATTAAACCATAAAGTATCTGTAGCTAATGGAACAGCTGCAGATAATCCTGCAATAGCATTATCGGTACCTGTTATATCAATAGCTGTTGTTAATGTATCGGTTGCACTAGCAACTGTACTAATACCAAATCCTCCAGCAAAAGTAGCTGTATTGGTAGAGCTTATAGTTTGAGAAGATCCTGTATCACCAGCCAGCGTCCAGCTAACATAGTTATCTACAGTTGGGAATGTAACTAAATCTAAAGCACCATTTATATATTGAGATGCAGAACCTGCACCGGCTATATTAATAGTACCACTACTAGTCACTGGAGATCCAGTTATAGTAAGTGCATCACCTGTTTCTGTTAAAGCTACACTTGTAACTGTACCTGTAGTAGGTGTTGTCCATGTGTTAACAGAAGCAGAACCACCACCTGATGTTAATACTTGCCCGGCTGTACCGTAAGTAGCAGCACCTAAACTAATACCAACATTAAATCTTGAAGTTTCTTCAAATGTAGCAGGACCTTTAATAGTTGTAGTATCTGTATCAGCATTACCAAGAGTTGCGTTACCTTCTACAATTAAATTACCTGAGTTACCAATAGTAACATCGGTACCATCATCTTCTATAAGACCAGTTGCTAAAGTATTAGACCCAGTCCATTTAGCTATTTTATTAGCTGTACCACTTCCAAGTATTGCAGAAGTGTTATCTATTTTTTGCCAAGTATCAGTTGCACCAACTTCTACAAATATAGTCCAGTCACCAACTTGCCAATCAGTAATACCATCTAAGTTTGTAGTACCCGCAACACTTACAATATAAAATTCGCCAGTAGTACCAGTACCACTAGCAAGTGTTGGTGTATTAGTAGTTGCATTCCATGTTCCTTTATATACAAGACCTTGTGGTATACCTGTGATCTGACCTTGTAATTTTGCCATTGCAGCAAGTATAGTATCAGATGCAGCGATTGCAGCAGACGTTGGAGTAGGTAGGTTTGTTAAAATTTTACCAGTTACTGTAGTGTCAGCTATTGTAGTTGCTATATTAAGTGCGCCACCTGATGTATAAGTATAAGGACCACCAGTTGATGATGTATCACCAGTAAGTGCTATTGCTCCGGATGTTGCTAACTGAGTAGCTGTACTTGCATTACCAGTTAAAGCACCTACAAAAGTAGTGGATGTAATACTGACATAACCTGTATAAGTACCAGCTGATCCAGTGAATGTTCCATCTGTAAGTACACCACCTACTTCTAATTCACCACCTATAGCTACTTTACCTGTTGCACCTCCTGCAAATGTAAATCCTGATGCACCTGTTATAGTATCTGCATCTGACCAATATGTTACTTGATTAGCAGCACCAGATCCATCTGGATTACTACTACTAATTCTTAATTCTTTAGTAGCATTATCCCAAGCAGTTGATATACTACCTATACCTACAAAATCAATTGTGTCACCACTTTGAACAGTGTAAGGACTACCAGTACCACTATCAGCTTCTATAATCCAAGTATACAAAGGAGCTTCTGTAACCCAATTTGTACCAGTACCTGTTGAAGATAATAATTGACCTGCAGTACCTACATCACCACTTGAGTCTTGATAAGTACCAGAGTTTAATAAATTAACAAAAGTACCAGAGCCAGTTGCTTCAAAATCACCTGTTGTTTTAGCACCACCTGTTAGTACTTCGAATTTTTTCGTACTATTAAAATCTAATTCTACACCCGCTACACCGTTTAATTCTACTTTTGTTGCGGTTGCTGATGTAGTTAATTTTATACTACCAGCGGCAGCAGTGTTTGTTAATTCAATATCACCATCTGTATTTGTTATTTTAAAATCTGTACCATCATGTGTTATTTCAGTATCACCTCCGGTACCTAGAATTACTTTTGAAGTATCTGTTAAAGTAATATCATCTGCACCTGAAACAGCAATATTAGTTCCACCCGTTGTATTACCAACAAGTAATGTAGCTGCTAAAGATTCAGCACCTGATGGATTGCTATCAACATATGTTTTAATTGCAAGTGTGCTTGCTATATTTGTATTTGATGCACCAACTAATGTAGTACTTGTAATTAAACTAGTTCCAGATATAGGACCACTTATTGCTAAAGCATTTAAAGTACCAAGAGAAGTTATGTTTGTTTGAGCAGGTGTTTGAAGAGTACCTGTTATTCTTGTGGATGTAAAATCTGTAAATCCTGTTCCTACTTGTCCTATTATACTTGCTCCACCTGCTGTTATCAATCCATTACCTCTAAAAGTATTATTAGTTAGATTAATATCTTTACCTACAGCTGTAAAACCTAAATCTAATACTGTTTGTAAATCCCCTGTTGCTACAGTAACAAGGTCAATAATACTTTGTACTGTAAAGTTTTTTGTAGGCTTACCCTTAACACTTACATCAGTACCTAATATAAGGTCCGTTTTTGTAGGCTCTACCGTAGGATATGAATATATTATTGCCATGTTATTGTAATTTTGTTATGATTAATTGTGCAGGTGGTACATCTATTCCCCAAGCAGCGTCAGTAACTTGTCCTGCTAACGTGCCAACACCACCTGATGTTGGGTTTTGCATCCATAAGTAGTATTCTTCTACAGTGGATGTTTGTATATATGTGTTTATTTCTATACGATGTCTCTCTAAATTACTTTGTGATTTAAATCTTTCCGTCGACGTTGGTCCAACTTGAGTACCATTTACATCTACCATTTTAAAATTCAATATAGCAGTAGTTTGACTAGCTGCTTGACCGTAATAAATTTGCTGTATACTGTATGCACCTTTGATATTAAATGTTATTTTACCATCAGCACCTAACATGACTGCATCACTAGAGGAACCTTGTGCTGCGCCAAAAGTAATTATTGCTCCAGTGTTGTTATATCCTGGGTCAAACGTTGTTGTTGGGTAAAACGCTGATAATTTTTGTAAATACTGTTGATCTACTAGCGATTTTATCGATGTGAGTGTATATTGTACTGTAGGAGTGCCCGGTACTGGGTCTCCAGCTGAGTCTACATTGTTTGATCCTATAATTTGATCTTGTAACTGTGGGCTAACTATAGGATATGAGGAGATTATTGCCATTTTTCTTTTTTTTTATTGCATTATGGAAAGCAGACTTTTTGTGAAGCGTGCTTGATTAGTAATATCACACATTTTTAGCGAGGTTTACTCTTATATATATAGGCATATTTTAAAAGTGTGACACTAGCCTGTTACTCTATAGCTATAATAGGCTTATGTCACTATAAAAGTATTGGTTATATAGAAGTATGGTGTTACCCCTATCCTCCTGACTATCAACGCGTTACGGAAAATGAATTTAGTTTGACGGGCCTCCCCCTGCTTTTTCAGATTATTCCTAAATGTTTTACGTTTTCCATAGTTTAAATGTTTTACGTTTTCCATAGTTTATATATATATGTTCACGTTTTGCCCAGAATAAACTAACTAATACAATATACATAGTAAATACGATGTCACTTGGATAATATAACTGAATAACAAATAATAATAATATGAATAATTTACTACAATATATCGATTTCACTTCAATATGTGAAGACAATGATTTAACAAGTGGTGATATCACACCAACACAAACAATTGAATTAGAAAATATAATAATAGAATTCATTAAACAAAATAAATAACTTATATACAATAAGTGAATGTGATATACATACTAACTAATATAATACAATAAACAATACTACACTAACATACAAACTAAATACGATACACAATGGATAATAAGAATGTAACTAATAAATTAAAAAATACTAATATGACTAAAATAACTTCAAAAAGATTTGTAATAAGAAAATCACTAATCGGAAAAAATGTAACAATTGAATTTACTAACAAAAAAGGTGTTAAACACACTTACAATCATGATAAAGCGTACAATATCATGAAAGCAAACTTAGAAAAAATGGCTTGCTTCATAAAGTACAAATCATACACTGCAACTAATAATATTCCAGTAGTGTTAAGAAATGTAGAATTAGTGTAAAACTAATCACTCAGCGTTTAATGTTCTCTAGAGTATAAATAAAGTTGAACAGAAGTGGGTTGTTGAAATGTGTTCTCTCCACTATAAACAAAGTTGAACAGAAATGACATAATGGTTAATGTGAGTTCGATTCTCACCATGTCAACTAAAAATTAGAAATTATGCAATTTATAAAAATAATAGATAGAGAATATAATATGGTAGAATTACCATGCGGAAAAGTAACTAATTCAATGGATTTAAATACAATTGATTTAATAAATGAAGTAGGAAATATTGTTGTTAGAAGCAATATGCACATGGATTACTTAGATAAATGGAAAAAAGAAATAATTAAATAACTAAATATAATAATATGAATAATAATAGAAAAATGACTCAATTACAAACATTGAATCTACTAATTACAATAGTTGTAATTTTAACACTGTCCAACCACTTAACACCATTCTTCTCATGAGATGGTTACTACATACACATTATGCTAAAGATATAGATCTTACTTGGGCAATAAGTTTACAAATGGAAGATAAACTAACAAAATCAGATGTAGAAGGTATTATACTAACACACAAACTAAATACGATTGATAATGGATAATAGTAATATGAATACACAATTTAAAGATTATCCCGCTAAAATGATACAAGACAAATTACAAGAATGTCTTGATTATGAAGCGAAATATGGTGAAATACCACAAGTAACTGCTGTTAAAAAATGGTGTCAAAGCTATGAATACCGCAAGAAAGAGTGGGAATGGAGACAAAATGTCGCTAAATCAGTTAATTTTAACACAGATTACACTAAACCTTACTATAATGAGTTATAAAACATGGAAACTCGAACAAGAAGCGCTTGAAAATGCGTTTGCTAGAAGACTACTAGTCGAGTATAATATCAAAGAAGTCACTACACAAAGACAAGCTAAAAATGGCACAAGAGAATTTGAATTTCCTGTTCCATCAAGAAAAAGATGGAAAAATGGTGAAAATTTAAGACTCGCTGTGTTTAAAACAGGTTATGTAAGAAACCAAAACTCTTGCTCATCTAACTATCAATTAAATCCAGTGTACAAATCAGAACAAAGAAATATGTATTTAACTGATCAAGGCACACTTAAAACTTATGTATATGATGGTTACACTAGAGTAAAAATATGGAATACTATGGCTAGAATGAAGTATATGTTAAAGTTTTATTTAAAGAATTACAAACTAAATACGATTTAAATTGGATAATAATAATATGAAAAGAATAAAATTTAATAAAGAAACAGGTAATGCTATTATTGAAATAGGTTGTAGCTACAAAACACTAACTAGACTGCATCAAAACGTAGAATATACAGATTATAAACATTGGTATACTATAAATGATAGAATATATGTGTAAAAATATGCAAGAACTAAAGCAATATGTTGCAAACAAGCAAAAACAACGTAGTTTTCAACATTATGAGCTAAACAAAGTGCACGGTGAATGCCAACCATTTACTGATCGCGAGTACAAAAAAGTAAAACTACGAGGTAAATCAACTTATAGTCAATCAAAAAGGTACACAATGCATAAAATGTGGCGTGAATATACGCAAAAATATGACATAAAACAATTAAAATTAATAAATAAAGTATGAGTGCAGGTATAATAAGAGTGCAAAAACAACTATTAGTGATTGAAATGATTACTAATGATGTAATGTTAAACGACACTGAGAAAATAGAACAAATTAACGAAGCAATAAATCAATATTATGAGTAAAATGAAAATTATAGATCAAATAGCAGACGCTCAAGCGTGTTATATTAAAGAAACATTGTATGATTCTGTACAGTGGGCTATTGATGGATCAGAATTAGATCATGATAAACTAAATGGTGATGAATATAATCAGTTAATGCACATGATAATGTGTTCTACAATAGAAAAATTGCATACAGAATTAGATAATTATGAAGACTAAAAGGAGACATAAGCACGTTAAACTACTTAAAGTAACAAAACGTGAGATAGAAATGTTTGAAACAGAATACTATAGAAGATATAACTATGGATTAAAGTAACAGAGTCAGACGAGTAGCTTAACAGGTCATACCCACAAATGAGTGGTCGTAGGCACATAAGTGAATAGCTGACAAATGTGAGAAATAGGAGGCGAAAGCCACACTAACTCACTTGAGAGGTGGCGGCATACTGGTCACGTTAGTAAGATGTCGGGCGATTGAGCTAGTGCTTACAAAACAGAAAGTGTGGATAAATGACAATACTAGGTAACTACCAGTCCATAACTTCTACCTCTCATAAGGGCGTGAAATGGTTAGACCGAAACCGGGTGTAGACATTGAAACACATGGTACCTAATTTTGGTAACGCAGGTTCGATTCCTGCCACGTCCACTATGCGAAAGTAGCTCAATTGGTAGAGCGTCACCCTTCCAAGGTGAATGTTATGAGTTCGATTCTCATCTTTCGCTCTAAATATAGCGCTGTAGAGCAGTGGCCAGCTCGCAAGGCTCATAACCTTGAGGTCGTCGGTTCGAATCCGGCCAGCGCAACTAACATTAAATAATTAAATATGAGAAATATGAGTTATTGCAGGTTTGAAAACACTGCAAAAGCGTTAAAAGACTGTGTAAACGCTATACAAGACAGGGAAGTCGAAGATCTAAGCACATACGAAGTTAATGGCTTAGCAGAATTGCAATTACTTGCTATGGATATAGTAGCTATGCAACATGAAATCGGTGAGATAATCGATAGTAATAAAGAAAGATTTGTTACAAACTAAATACGAATTAACACGGATAATATAAATATGAGAATTAAAACAATTTACGACAGACTAAAACCAGGTTTTAAGTCGTCACTACAAAAAAACGCGAGAACTTATGATAGTGCTAAAAGACTTAAGTATATTCTTATGTCTAAAACATCATGGTATGACTTAACAGTAAGTCAAATATCTGACATATCAGTTTACTGTGAGCTTGAAACTTACAAACTATCTGCTTCAGATTTAATATATGGTAAATCTATAATTAATAAATAATGGAAAGTAGAATAAAAGATCTAGCTCATGACAAAGCTTTTGCTAATATATACGCTTTAGACAATGACATTAGCAGGTTAAAACAAGAAATAAAAGATAATATAACTCCTTTTATCACTTATGATCAACTACATGGCGTGTTGAGACACACAAAACAACAACGTGAAGTGTGGGATTATATAGCAGGTTTAATAGAAAAAGATCACGAAAGAATAGATTATCTTGCTTAAAAAATGACTCGTGGTGTAACTGGCAACACGTCTGGTTTTGGTCCAGAAGAGTCTAGGTTCGAGCCCTAGCGAGTCAACTAACATTAAATAATTAAATATGAGTAAAATTAAGAGTAAATTGACTCCACATTTTAAAGTAAGTGTGTTTAAGTCAGCAATAAGAGTAGGGGGATTTATAGTCCTATTGTCATCTATTCCACTTGGAGTAGCAGTATTAATAATCGCTGAAATAGTCAGCATAGGTGAAGAATTAGTATGAGCACAAGAAACTTAACAATGGTCGTAGACCGAAAGCACGCAGAAGATCACTCAGAAGGTTTTGCAGCGGATCCGTGTGTATATACTGACAATAGCTATGTAAATATGTATTTACACCACGATGGATACCCTGAGTGGCAAGGAGTACAACTAGCAAACTGGTGTAAAGTTAACGCTAGACAAGATGGTAGTTCATTATCTGCTAAATTAGTACATGATCATTACTATGACAGTTGCTATTTATATGCAGATCACCAACATATAGACCACCAATATACTTATATTATATGGACTGGTAAAGAAGATATATGGATAAGTTGTTGGGACCAATACAGTAATGAAAATGTATTTGTATTAACACCTGATAGAATTATTAAAAGATATTGGGACGATATGGAATACACTGATTTTGAAAATGGTGCTACAAGATATACTTCAGATAAAACTGATGAAGTAAAATATCACACTAATAAATTAATAGATATACTAACAAATATTACAAACTAAATACGAAAAATAATGGATAATATGTTTAAAGAAGATCAAATCGTGGACATTGACAACCTTACAGGTGGTGTTAAATCACATATGGATGGTGAAAAATACACGTTAAAAGAAATGTTAGAAAGAATTGAAGCTTTAGAAACTCAACAATCTGACATAAAATACTTTTTAAATAACCCTCCTAAACTAGGTTTATACTAATGACAGAAAAACAGTATCAAAGACTATTAGATAGAATAAAATTCGATCTATATCAGGAGTTTATTAACCCTGAAACAGCATCTTATGGTGTTAAATACGTGGAAGATGAACCTATATATGAAGGTGAATTGTCCGAACGTCAAATATTACAAGACGAACTTGGTAGATTATGTACACTTCAAAACAAATTTATTGATGATGAAGAGTATGAAAAAGCTGAGATAATGAAAAATAAAATAATTAAAATACAAAATAAAATAGATAAATTATGATAAAACCAATGTTGGCTCACAAATTCGACAAGTCTAGAGTAGACTGGAATGAGCCAGTTTATATACAACCGAAATTAGATGGCGTTCGCTGTCTGTTTACTAAAGATGGCGCGTATTCTCGTTCCGGTAAACAATTTATGAATTTAAGACATATTGAAATAGCTCTTAAACCTTTTTTTGATCAACAACCTGATGTTATATTAGATGGTGAGTTATATAATCACAAACTTAAAAATGACTTTGAAAAGATTATATCTCTTGTTAGAAAACAAAAACCAACTGATATTGATAGATTAGATGCTAAACATCTTGTACAGTTTCATTGCTACGATTATTTCGATGGTGTGCAGTATAACAGTTACAAAACTCGTCTAACTAATCTAGCTTGCTCAGATATATATAACTATTGTGTTACATATGTTCCTGCAAAACTTGTAGACAGCTACAATTATGCTAGAGAATTACATGAGGAATTTCTTGATGAGGGTTATGAGGGTTCTATTATTAGACTTGATGGTTTATATAAACATGGTAGATCTTATGATCTAATGAAGTTTAAAGACTTTTCAGATTCTGAAGCTACAATAGTAGGATATGAAGAAGGTAAAGGAAAAAGGCTTGGAACTATTGGAAAATTTATGATGCAAGATGATGATGGGAACCAATTTGGATGTCCTCCGGGTAAAGGATTTACTTATGGAGATCTTAAATGTATGTTAAAGAATATTCATCAATATATGGGTCAAAGAGCTACATTCACATATTTCCAGAGAACTAATGCTGGAAGCTATAGGCACCCATTATTTAAATGTATTAGAAATTATGAGTAAAAAGAAAAAAATAAAAGCAAATGATTTTTTAGACTTATTACATGATATGTTTGGTGATAGACACGAACATATTGGAGATGATTGGAAACCAAAAAAACCTAAAACAACTAAAAAACCATGAGTAAATTAATATGGCAATTATACAACGACAACCTGATCTCAGAAGAGGTGGCAAATCTCTTATTAGACAAACATTATAACAGGTTGAATGATAAAAGATATAAATGAAACATTTTTTATATTTAACACTAATTTTAAAAGAATTAGTAACCGCTACAGTATATCATGCGGTAATTGAACAGACAGACAGCACTCCATTCGTCACTGCCTCTATGAAACAAATAAACCCTGATAACCCAGCGGGTCATCGGTGGATAGCAGTTTCACGAGACCTTGAAAAGTTGGGTTATACGTTTGGAGCTACCGTCTGCGTTGAAGGTATTGGAAAACCTTTTGATGGTGACTGGACTGTACAAGATAGAATGAACAAACGTTTTACTAAACGAATTGACTTTCTTGTTAATGAGGGAACCATGGGAAAATGGACTAACATAAAAATTGAATTAAATGAGTACAACTAAAAATTTAAAACATCTTTTGAAAACTAATGTTTTCAATATTGCAGATAAAGTTAAAGCATTTCAGAAACCTAGACGTGACAATAGGTCTAAGAATAAGAGAGTAAGAGGCTAATGTCACATTACGTATCAATACCGCGTTACTTACATTATCTAAACAGGAGGCGGATTGTATACAGACGTAATCCAATAACAGATAAACCTACATTAGAATTTGAGTACGGTAAATTTTATGAAGAAGGTACTTATGAATGTTATGATCTGTTTCGTAGTAAAGCTAAAATAACTACATACAAATCATTAAAATGGCATCTGTTAGTCTTGTGGTATTTAAATCCACAATTAGACATGAATGAGTTTACAAAGCTTGCGGAAACAATAGCTAATTATAAGTATGGATTTATTGCGTTTGATATACCTCCAGAATTACTTAAAAGAATAATATATGATGTAAGCATGTGTGATCTTGAAGAACCACCTAAAAACAAATTAAGAAAAGTTATATTTAATGACAATTGCCCTTTAGATTTGTCACAAAAACTAACGATCGTGGGTCAATTAATAGGTAGATCAAAAAGAATACACGAAGATGATATTTACCAATGCATGTTAGATATAAATGACATGGGTAAAAGAATAACTATAAACAGACTTGCAGGCCTATTAGATTGTTCTGCTAGAACTATACATAGAAATATGGGTTATGAACTTAAAAAAGAAAAAGAACTTTTAAATCAATCAAATGAAAAAATATAATATACCTAACTATATTCGTTATAAAAATGATTTGTTAATACAGTTAAAAAAAATAGAAGGTAAACCTCTTGAAAACTTAAACGAAGAAGAGTTACAATGGAAGTTTATGCTTTTAGTAGAAAACATAGCTCGTAAATTCTCTACATCACAACAAGCATCAGGTGTTATGAGTATTAACGATCTTATACAAGAAGGTAATTTTAGTTTAACTAAAGCTATACGTAGGATAGACTGGGTAACGTTGTCTGAATCTACAGATCAAGAAAAAACATTAAAATCTTTTTTATCTAAACGTATTAAAGGTGGTATCAGACGTGCTATCGATATTAATCGTGGTGACATGAGAATACCTGAACATAAGCTAAATGAAATACGTAGAAATAATGGTAAAGATCAAAAGATGGTTGCTATGTTTTTTAATAGTATGTTTTTATCTATTGATGACAAACCTAAACATTCTGATGATGAAGAATCTATGATATATCAGATTGCAGATAAATCAGAACCTTATAACATAGGTTTATTAAATGTTTATTTAACTGGTTTATTAAAAACCCATTTAAATGAAAAAGAATATGAGGTCTTAAGATTAAGCTATGGATTAGACTGTGAAAAACATTCAGCTAATAAAATAGCAGACATTTTAAAGATCGAAGGAAGCAGTGCTTATGTACGTGTTTCAGAGCTTAAAAAACAAGCTGTAGATAAACTAATTGATAGTGTAGATCACTCGCAAGTGCTTGACTATCTGTAGTTTACTTTTGTAAAACTTAATTTAAACATGTAATTATATAACTATGACCATAAACCAAAAACTGGCTACTATCCAGACAAAATTTAAATCGAAGAAAAGTAGATTTAATTCTTTCGGCAAATATTACTTCAGATCAGCCGAAGACATTCTCGAAGCAACAAAACCCTATTTATTAGAATTAGGAGTATCAGTTACAATTAGCGAAAGCTTAGTTGAAACTAGTCCTATGCCTATTGTAGAGAGTTGTGCAACTTTATCTGACGGGGAAAATACTGTTAGTGCTACGGCATTAGTTGGTGTTGATCTTAATCAGAAAGGTATGCAAACACCACAACAATTCGGTACTGCTTCAAGTTATGGAAAGAAGTACGCATTAGGAAATTTATTCCTAATTGATGATACACAAGATGCGGACGCCACAAATGGCTTACCTATGACCAAAACTGCTGTAGATAAAGCAAAAGGTTATATTAAAGCTGGCGGCAAACTTGATGCTATCAAAAAGAAATATAATGTAACACCAGAAATAGAACAGGAATTAACAACATTATAGTTTATGACTAAACAAGAGGTTTTAGAAAAGCTGAAGATTGATGAACATTATTACGGAGACTTTGGTAAACAATATCTTAGTAATTCAGATATCTCAGCTTTATTGAACAACCCTTTGTCTTTAGGAAAGGAATCAGAACAGAGACCTGCTTTTCTAGTTGGTGGATATTTTCACACTGCAATACTTGAGCCAAATAAGCTTAAGAAATACAAAGTGATAGAATCCACTACTAGAAATACTAAAGCTTACAAAGAGATGTCAGGTGGCGAATTATGCTTATTACAACATGAGGTAGATCAAATAGAATTAATGACAGAAAAGATAATGGAGAATAATGTATGTAAGAGTTTAATACGAGAAGGTAATGTAAATTACGAACAACCTAACATAATTGAACTAGAAGGACAGATGTGGAAAGGGAAAGCTGATATCGTTAATCACGATGAAAAGCTTATAATTGACCTTAAAACAACTGCTGATCTTTCTAAATTTAAAAGCTCTGCTTATCGATATAATTATGATAGTCAAGCTTATATTTATAGTAGCTTATTTGGATATGAATTTATGTTTATAGCCATAGACAAAAAGACACATCAAATAGGCATATACGATTGTTCTACTGAATTCTATGAATCAGGTCAGGACAAGGTTAAACGAGCTTCAGAAGCTTATGATCTGTTTTATAAGACAGATAGTTTCGATCCGAAACAATATTTTATTAGTAAAACACTTTAAATTTTATTTTATTATGGCAAGAACAAGAAAAGTAACAACAAAACAATGTGCAATGAC
>Ga0209404_10002042_pt1 | contig 12846 bp, 1 predicted proteins | sample TroAtlMetagenome_2_FD_187447 | JGI IMG/M metagenome (GOLD analysis project Ga0209404, IMG submission 187447) | Marine eukaryotic phytoplankton communities from Atlantic Ocean - Tropical Atlantic ANT8 Metagenome (SPAdes) (version 2) | ecosystem: Environmental > Aquatic > Marine > Oceanic | place...
CACGGCCGGCACGGGGAGCTACGAAGAGATGCAGGCGGCGTGCGAGCAGGGCGGCGGCCACCTCGTCGTGCCGGCCTCGGAGGACGAGCGGCTGGCCGCGCTCGCGGCCGTGCAGGCGTCGGCCCACGGCGACGTCGAGATCTGGGTCGGCTACACGCTGCCGAGCGGCAGCGGCCCCGGGACCATGGCGAACTACGACGGCGAGAACGGTCTCACCATGGAGGAGGTCGGGTACTACCTCTGGGACTCGAACTGCGGCAAGTGCGGCACGAGCAAGTCGTGGGACCGCTGCGTGCACCACACCACCGTAGCGACGGGCGGCGGCACGCCGGGCTACTACATGGCCACGTGCTCCGGCCCGCGGCCCGGCGTCTGCCAGCCGGCCGGCCTGTGGGTCACGGCCGACGTGGGCACCTACGACGAGATGCAGGCGGCGTGCGAGCAGGGCGGCGGCCACCTCGTCGTGCCGGCCTCGGAGGACGAGCGCCTGGCCGCGGTGGCCGCCGTGCAGGCGTCTATCCACGGCGACGTCGCCTTCTGGGTCGGCTACACGCTGGCGGCCTACGACTCGCCCGGCGAGGAGGCGAGCTACGCGGGGGAAGACGGTAGGACCATGGCCGAGGTCGGCTACTGGGCCTGGGGCGGCCCGGACTCGGGCGCCGACTGCGGCAAGTGCGGCAAGGAGAAGGACTGGGACCGCTGCGTCCACCACACGGCCTCCACCATGGAGCCCCCGGGCTACATGATGGCGACGTGCGGCGACGCGAATCCCAACGGCGAGATCGTGCCCGGACTCGTGCCGGGCGTGTGCCAGCCGGCGGCCGTTTCGCTCGCTCCCGGCTACACGCATTTCCCCATGACCTGCGTGAACCACCACAACATCGAGCTCCACGCGGGGAAGACCGTGGCCGAGTGCGCCGCGATTTGCGACGCCAACGCGCTGTGCCTGGCCTTTGAGTACGGCGTCGACTACGGCGGGGACGGTGAGTACGAAGCGGGGGACTGCCAAGAACAGAGCTCGGCGGAAGTGACTGACTGCGACGGCGCATCATACAACCTGGACTTGTACGTCAAGGACCAGCCGGCGGCCGGTTCGCTCGCTCCCGGCTACACGCGTCTCCCCATGACCTGCGTGGACGGACAGAACATCGGGCTCCACGCGGGGAAGACCGTGGCCGAGTGCGCCTCGATTTGCGACGCCAACGCGCTGTGCCTGGCCTTTGAGTACGGCATCGACTACGGCGGGGACGGTGAGTACGAAGCGAGGGACTGCCAGGAGCAGAGCTCGGTGGTTCTGAACGGTTGGTGCGACGGCGCGCACCACAACCTGGACTTGTTCGTCAAAGACCAGTCGTCCTCCTCTCTGGACGACGCCACGATCCGCGAGGCCGTCGCGGCGTGGCTCGCGGACGCGGCCGTCGCCGAGGCGGCGTACGGCCACATCTCGACGTGGAAGACTGGGGGGGTGACGGACATGGCAAACTTGTTTTGCGCACACGAAACCAACGGAGATTGCGCCTGGCAGTGGAGGGATCACGCGGTGCCCCGTACGGCCGCGGCGTCCTTCAACGAGGACATCAGTGCGTGGGATACCTCGGGCGTTACCACGATGGTCAGGATGTTCCACGTAGCCTCGTCCTTCAACCAGCCGCTCGGCGGCTGGCAAGTCGACAAGGTCACGAATATGAACTTCATGTTCGGCGAAGCCTCCGCCTTTAACCAGGATATCGGTGATTGGGCGCTCGACAGCGTCACGTACATGCAGTGGATGTTCGCCGATGCCTCGGCCTTCGACCAGGACCTCGGCTGGTGCTTGTACGAAGTGAACTTTGGCTACGCGTTCTCCGGCACGCTGTGTCAGCCAACGTCGTGCGGCGTCTCGTCCTGCGCGCCGACATCGGCACCGACAGCCTTCGACGGTAAGTTCTACGACAGCAACATCAGAACGGCCGTCGCCGCGTGGCTCTCGAACAGCGCATCCGCCGAGGCGACGTACGGCCCCATCTCGACGTGGGACACATCCGGGGTGACGGACATGGAAGGCTTGTTTTGCGCTGTAGATTTGGACGACGACGGCTGGAGCCAGTGCATGGGCTCGGCTGCAGCGTCCTTCAACGAGGACATCAGCGCGTGGGATACCTCGGGCGTTACAATGATGGCCAGGATGTTCTACAAAGCTTTGTCCTTCAACCAGCCGCTCAGCGGCTGGCAAGTCGACAAGGTCACGAATATGAATTTCATGTTCAGCGAAGCCTCCGCCTTTAACCAGGACATCGGTGATTGGGCGCTCGACAGCGTCACGTACATGCAGTACATGTTCGAAGGCGCCTCGGCCTTCGACCAGGACCTCGGCTGGTGCGTGGGCGACGAAGTGAACCTGGGCGACGCGTTCTCCGACACCCCCTGCGCGGCGACGTCGTGCGGCGTCGTTCAGAATGCTGCGGGCACGTGCGCGCCGACGCCCGCGCCGTCGCCCGGCGCCACGGCGCCCGACCACCCGCACTGGCGCTGGGGCGCGGCGGGCCAGTCCTGCGACCAGGCCTGCGCCTCGACGAGTCTCGCGTGCAACGCGCAGCCCATGGCGACCGTCACGACGCTGGCGCGGTTCCAGGCGCTCGCCGGCGCGATCAACTCGCCGACGACCCCCGACGGCATCACGGGCGTGGGCGGCCACACGGCGCCCGACCAGGCCCCGTTCTCCGATATTGGTTCGGGGAACGGCGGGTGGCCGCACCTCGCCTTCCTGTCGACGGGCACGCCGACGTGCGCCGGTGCGCACAGCAACCGCGCCCGCCTCTGCTACTGCGGCGTCTTTGATGACACGAGCATCGAAACGGCGCGTGACGCGTGGCTCGCGGACGCGACCGCCGCCGAGGCGGCCTACGGCCACATCGCGACGTGGGGCACCGGCGGCGTGACGCACATGGGGTTCCTGTTCTGCGCGTCGAGCGCGGTGGGCGATTGCAACGCGGCCGCGGCGACCTTCGACGAGGACATCAGCGCGTGGGATACCTCGAGCGTCACGAACATGCGCTACATGTTCAAAGACGCGGCGGCGTTCGACCAGCCCGTCGGCGCCTGGCGCGTCGACAAGGTCACGCACATGGGCGAGATGTTCTACGGCGCCGCGTCGTTCGACCAGCCGCTGGGCGACTGGCAGGTCGACCAGGTCACGGACATGCGCTGGATGTTCGCCGACGCCGCGGCGTTCAACCGGCCGCTCGGCGACTGGAGCGTCGACAACGTCGGCGACTTCAGATTCATGTTCGAGGGTGCCACGTCGTTCAACCAGCCGCTGAGCGGCTGGAGCGTCGCCAAGGTCACGAATATGAGGGGCATGTTCCAGGGCGCCGCGTCGTTCGACCAGGACCTCGGCGCCTGGAGCGTCGGCGGCGTCACGAACATGCAGCTCATCTTCAACGGCGCCTCGGCCTTCGACCAGGACCTCGGCTGGTGCGTGGACACGAGCGTGACCACGAACAACGCCTTCGCCGGCAGCGCGTGCGCGGCGACGGCGTGCGGCGTCTCCGCAACGAACGAAGACGGGATCTGCCCCGTGGTCCTGACCGACGCCACCATCAAAACGGCCGTCGCGGCGTGGCTCGCCGACCAGTCGGCCGCCGACGCGACGTACGGTCCCATCGAGAAATGGGACACGTCCCAGGTCACGGACATGGCCGGGCTCTTCTGCCGGGACTGCGGCGTCGCGTCGCAGCACTTCAACGCTGATATTCGGGACTGGGACACGTCCGCCGTCACGTCGATGCGCCAGACGTTCAAGGGCGCCGCGTCGTTCGGCCAGCCGGTCGGCGGCTGGGACGTCTCCAAGGTCACGGACATGTATGAGACGTTCCGCGGCGCGACGAGCTTCAACACACCGTTAAATGACTGGGACGTGTCCAAAGTCACAACCTTCTACCACACGTTCGCCTGGGCGACGTCCTTCAACATGCCGCTGAACAAGTGGGCGATGGGGAGCGCCACGACGATCGACGGCATGTTCCGCAACACGAATTACAACCAAAATTTGGGGTGGTGCCTCGAGATTGATATATACAGCATGGAGGTGTTCAAGAACGCCGCGTGCAGTCTCACGGCGTGCGGCGTCGAGCAGGGTTATGACGAGGGCGGCCGCTGCAAGCCCCTCGTCACGCCGGCGCCTTCACCAGCCCCGACGCCGCGCCCGACGCTCGCGCCCACGAAGTGTTCAGTGAGGACGCCGCCCCAGGTGCTCGAGGCGACCTTCAGCCCGGGCGTCGAGGTCATGATCAAGTTCGACGCGCCGACGGACATGTTCAATCTAAACGTCGAGGAGACCTTCCAGTGCCACGAGGTCCTGAATTTCAATGATAATGATCGGGACTCGACGCCGATGGACTGCTCGTTCATCAGCAGCACGGCGGTGCTAATCGCGGCGAAGGACGAGGTGAACCGCGCGGGCTGGACCGTCGCGCTGCAGCCGTGCGAAGTCGGGCTGGAGGACGCGAAGGCGTGGGACTGCGACTGCGCGTCGACCGAGGACGACATGAAAGTAGTGACCATCGAGGTGCCGGACGAGCTCCAGAAGCCCGAGGCGCGGCTCGAGGGCCCGCAGCAGGCGGCGACCTGCGAAATCCTCAAGATCGACGCGTCGCCGTCAATCGGCGGGCTGGGCAGCGCCTTCACGTCCTACGCCTGGGCGGCGGCGGCGCCGGACGCGTCGGCGGACGCCCAGCAGGAGCTCGCGGACGAGCTCGCGCGGGCGTCGGTGAAGAACTTTCACACGGTGAACTTCCCGACCGGGCTCCTCGGAATGCTAGGCGGCGGCACGCGCGTCGACGTCACCGTCACGGTGACGGACTGGATGGGCTACGCGGACACGTCCGACGTCTTCAGCGTCGAGCTCCTCGCCGGCGCGCCGCCGACCGTGTCGATCCCCGGCGATCCTACTAGGACGCTCACGCGCGCCGACGCGCTGGGCGTCGAGGCCGTGGCCATCGCGACGGGCTGCGACGGCCGCCCGGACGTCGACCGCGGCGTGGAGTACGCCTGGGATCTCACGACGACGGGGGGCGCGGCGACGGGGCTCGCGTCGGCGTCGCGGAGCCCGAAGAAGTTCAGCCTCGACCCGTACGCGCTGGCCGTGGGCAACTACACCCTGGCCGTGACCGCGACCGACGCCGGCGACGCCGGGTCGGGGGCCAACGCGACGGCGTCCACGGCCATTATTGTGGAGGCGGGCCCCCTCGTGGCCGAGGTCGTCGGCGGCGAGGCGCAGGTCGCCGTCGCGGGCGACACGGTCCGGCTCGACGCGTCGCCGAGCTACGACACGGACGTGGAGGGGGTTACGGGCGCCGCGGCGGGCCTCGCGTTCCGGTGGAGCTTCAACGAAACTGTGTTAGCGGGCGAGTTCGTCGACCTCGCGCTGGTGGGCGACGCCGGCTGCGAAGAGGCGGAGGGCTGCGAGCTCGTCGTGACGCTGACGGTCACGAAGGACCGCCGCGCGGCGACGGCGGCCGTGGTCCTCGAGCTCCTGGTGCCGGAGGAGGTCGTGGTCCTGCCCAAGGTCGACGTCGACGCGTCGGCGCACGCGTCGCGCCGCGTCTCCGCCCAGGGGACGGTCAAACTCCTCGGGATCGTGTCGGCGGACGGCGCCGACGGGGCGCTGGCGTCGACCTGGGTCGTCGACGGCGCGCTGGTTGTTTCGGAGGGCTGCGACGACTTGGCTTGTTGGGCGAACACCGGGGTGGAGGAGGGCGGCGGCGGCGAGTACCGGCATGATCTGGTTGTGGCCCCGGGCGCCCTCGTGGGCGGCGCGACCTACGGCTTCCGGCTCCTGGCGGCGTTCACGGGCGCGGACGTCTCGGTCTACGCCGGCGTGACGCTCGCGGCCGTGACGCCGCCCGCCGCGGGCCAGTGCGCCGTCGCGCCGCAGGACCCCGGCGTGTCGTCCTACGTCGCTCTGTCCACCAAATTCGTGGTGTCGACGTCGTCGTGGGTCGCCGCCGCCGAGGACTACCCCCTGGAGTACTCGTTCCAGGCGACGGCGCACGGCGTCACGACGACGCTCGCCGTCTTCGGCGACAAGACGACGGTCGCGGACGTCTACCTGTCCGCCGGCGACGTGACGGTCGTCGCGATGGCGCGGGACGCGCTGGGGGGCGTGGGCGAGGCGAGCGCGCCCGACATTATCGCGGTCGCGGAGACGGCGCTCGCGGGCGAGGCCCTGGAGGAGAAGACCGAGGAGTTGCTGGACGAGGCGTTCGCGCTGGATCGGACGGAGCAGGTGCTCCAGGTCGCCGTGGCCGTCAGCGAGGCGGACGTCGAGACGACGGCGGCGACGACGGAGATTCTGGTCGACGCCGTCGCGGCCGTCGTGGAGACGCTGGACGCGGACGAGTCGTCGGTCGAGGCCGCGGCCGTCGCCGCCGAGGTCACGTCCTCGACGCACCTGACGGCCGCGGCGGCGAACACGTCCCTGAATTCGGTGGGGCAGCTCGCGGCGCTCTCCACAGAAGTGGGCATCACCGGCGTCGCCGCGGATGGATTGGTGGGGACGCTGTCGAACGTGTTAAGTGTGGAGAACCTCCCGCCGAACGCGACGGCGGCGCTCGGCGAGAGCATCGACGCCATCGGCGCTGCTTTAGTGTATGACGCCGTGCCGGGCGAGAAGTGGCGCGGCGTCGAGAAGGAGCACGTGGCGCTCGGCGCGCAGTCCGTCAAGGCGAACGCGACGAATTCTAGTTTAACGGCGCCGGGCACGAACTCGAGCGTGGCGCTCCAAACAACTAGGAATATCGAGGTCGTCGTGGCGGAGCTCGCGCGCGACCCGCTGGGCGGCGACTTCGAGGCGACGTCGCGCATCGTGCGCTTCGGCGCCTTCGCTAATATAGACGGCGAGCGTAGAAGGCTGTCGAGCGGACCGGTGTTCACGGCCAGTATTTCTATAGATGCGGGCAACTCCTCAGAGGTCGCACGCGCGTTCGACGAGGGCCAGGTCCTTCACACAAATTTGACGTGCCCGTGCCACTTCGTGGGTCTCATGAATGCGACGTGTCCCGACGGGACGAACGTGAGTTTGAGTTGTGACGGTCGGCCCCAGACCGTGGCCGCGTCCTGCGAGGCGGGCACGACGCAATGTACCACATCTGAGAATGGTCAATGGGTCTACGACGACAACTGCCGGGCCACGCAATTCGAGAAACGCACGTTGTGCACGTGCGAGACGTCCCAGGACGACGCGAAGTACTACTCGACGGCGACGGCCGCGCGCACGCTAATCAGCGTGTACAGCGCCCATTTAACGGATCCGCCCGACTTCCGGAAGGCAAAGTGGGTGCTGACGACGCTGCTCGTGCTCTTCGGCTGCTGCGTCCTGATGACGTGTTACGGGCGGCGCCTCGACGCGCGGGACAAGCGCGAACACGAGTTCTCGCGGAGTTTGGACTCGCTCTTCGACGGCTTGGACTCGAGGCTGGGCGGCAAGGGCGTCGGGCGCTTCGACGATCTAGCGAGGCCCTGGACGAGCCGCGCCGCGACGGGTTTACGGGTCCAGCACCCCTTCGTCAACTACTACTGTATTTACTCAAAGACGATCCCGCGGGGCTGGCGCGCGTGGGTTTGTGGGTTTGAAGTCTTGGCGTTCTTATTTGTATTAGCTGTCCAGACGAACCTCGAGTACCCGGAGAGCGCCAAGGAAGCGTGTGGCGCGCGCGACATAGAAGACGACTGTCTCCAACTGAAAAACGTCTTCCGGTTCCGCGTCACGGCCAACCTCAACCGAGGTTTAGAATTCTCCCCCAAGAATATGTGCGCCTGGGACCAGTGCTCCCAGAGCTGTTTTGCCGTGGAGCCGGGCGACGGCGCGACGTTCGACCCGTCTCATTTGTTACTTATACTGGCCGTCTTCTGGTGCACGATCCCGTTCATCCGCATCTGTCTGGTGCTCTTCGAGAAATATTTAGTGGCGCCCGTGCCCTACGCCCTGCAATGCTGTCGGAGCGGGACGCGGTCGGCGCGCTGGACGACGTGCATGAGTCCCGAAGGCGGACCGGCGCAGCCGGACGCCGAGAAGGGTCTCGCCGTTGATGATGACGACTTCTTGACAGCTTTAGATGACGTCGACGCCGAGTGGGACAACGACGAGGACGACGAGTGGGGTAATGATGATGACGACGTCGCGACGCTCATGAATGTGGTGACGAAGGCGGATATAGAAGTGGCGCGGGCGCCGATATTGAGACGGTCCCTGTCGCAGCAAGATAGGGATTTGTTGCGGGAGGAGCAGCGGACCTGGGCCGAGGGCGTCGCGCGTGATTTGAGGCAAGCGAACCTCGGCGTGATATCACCCGAAGACCTATCAAAGATCTCGGTGCCGGCGGGCATGAAGGCCGTGCTGAAGAGCGACGTGCTGGCTGCCTTATCCTTCGGCACGGACGAGATCGATCGGGCTACGGCGAAAATCCTGGGCGAGCCCGTCGCCGACGCAGTCGTCATGAGGGCGGCGGAGCTCGCCGCGCGCGCGCGCGAAGCTAAACAATTGGACGTCAAGGGCGCCGCTGATGCCGCTACGGTATTGCAGTCGCTCTCGCGTTCTTTGCTAAGGGACTGGCAGTACACTCCCACAAGAAAAGTGTTCGTGCAACGCGTCGAGGCGCGCGTCGCCAAGCATCTCGCGCGAGCGAGAGTCTGGAACGAGAAGCTCCAGTGCGGCCCCCGCCGGAAGACGGCGCGCTTCGACGCGATGGTCCGCAGGGAACATCTGCGACGGACGCGCTTCCATGTCGCCGCCGAGGCGTCGAAGCGCATGAACGAGAAGTTGGAAGCGCCGCTCCGGCCTCCTAGGGTCTGGCAGTACCTCCTCGCGTGGTTCTTTGTGCTGGGCACGCACGCCTTCTTCGCCTACTACTTAATAACGACGGGCGCCCAGTTCGGCCTCCAAAAAAGCAAGGTGTGGCTCATCGAGAGCTTCTTCGCGACGGTGACCATGTTCCTGATCGTGAAGCCTCTCTTTGTGGTCTTCTACTATTTGATGGTGCCGTCACTCCTGGAGGAGAACATCGCCGAGGCCGCCGAAGCTAGAAAGCGCGGTAGAAGAGCGAGAGCGTTACCGTTCGCGACGGAGCTGCCCACTGGTGCCACGTATTATGTCTTGAAGCGCCGCCCCGAACTCGCCGAGACGCCAGCGGGAAAAATAGTAGCCTCAGAGCAGGAGGCGTCGCGGGGGCCCCACCACGCGGAAGCTTTTGTCAGGAGCCTCGGCGAGGCGGCGCCGGGGCGCCTCACGTCGATCGTGGGCCACGCCCTCGTTTGTTTGGTCGGCACGTTCCTACTTTTACACGAGGAGGTGCAGGAGACGATGCTTGAAGAGTTGGTGGCCGCGCTGCCGGTCTTCGCGAGCGGCGTGCTGGGCCTCATCCCGACGTCGCTCATGGAGCGCGACGATGGGGTTGGCGAGATGATGTCCCTCATCGTCGTCGCGATCTGGGTGTTGATTGCGTACGGCCTGTTCTTATTAATGCGGAATATATACCACGTCTTCCTGGAGGCCGTGGACCCGGAGCAGAAGGCCCACGCGAGTTTGAGGAGGCGTGGGCCCAAGATCCTCGCGAGACTGAAAAGGGCGGCCTCGAGCTTCCGGCGCCCGAAAGAGGCGCAAGAGCCGGACCTCGCCGCTACTGCCGAGGCGGCTAGGAACCAGCTGGCCCTCGTTCCGGTCAAGGCGCCCCCCATCAGTGTCGACCGGCCGCTTGTTGAGCTGTCGCCCGAGGGCGTGGCCGCGTGGCTGTTCCTCCAGGAGCTGCCCGGAGATCCCGCGGACGTGGACGCGCTGGGCGAACGAGTGCGCGAGCGAGGCATTTCCGGTGCGGAGTTTGCGCGGCTCGACGCGGACGAATTGAAAAACATGGGCGTCGCGACGCTCGGTTTGCGCAAGGCGATTCTGAGGCGCATCCGTGAAGATGCGGCTGCCCAGCGCGCCGCCTCCCGCGCGCTGGAGAGGGTGTCCTCGACCCGAGCGGTCGTGACCTCGGAGAGCTCCGCCTCCAGGGCCCTGGTGACGCGCGATGCCCTCGCCCCGCGCGCTGAGGACGCTGAAGTCGACGCCTACGCCGAGGCCGTCAAGAAGCGCCGGGCCGCGCTGCGGGCCATCTTCGACCGCGTCGACTACAACCACGACGGGCAAGTGTCCCGAATCGAGGCCATCAAAGCTCTGCGCAAGGACGACGAGTTCGCACGCATGCTCGGCTTTGAGCACCACACGCGCATCCGCCAGGAGGACGGCACGCGCGACAAATTGATGCTCGCGTTCGGCGCGCTCGACGAGAACGAGGACAAGATGCTGTCGTTCGAGGAGTTCCGGCACGCGTCCCTGGTCGCGTTGAGCTCCGTGGCACCGCCTCCGCCCGACTCGGGCATGGCGCTAGGGGGAGAGGTGAAGACGGCGGAGCCTCCGACCCCGCCGTTGCAGATCGGCTCCTCGGAGGAGGTGAAGACTGCTGCGAAATTGTAGTAACAAGTTAACTTAACAAATTGGGGGCAATAACTTTGGGGGACTAGAATGGCTCTCCCACGAGACTCGCGTGTTGTAGCTGCTCCGTGACATCACAGAGCCCTCGTCGAAGCTGGAGCGCACGACGGCTCGGTCCCCCGGCCGCCACGGCGACGTCACCGACGACTCGTCGTCTCCCTTCTCGACCAGGACGATCGACAGCTCCTCCCGCTGCGGCTCCTCGTCGTAGAATCCTAAGTCGATGTCGACACCAGCAGAATCGTCCGCGCCGCCCGCCACGCCCTCGAGGCAACTGCGCCGGACGCCGTGGGCGACGAGCTCCTCGATCACGACCTCGGCGCGCCTTTTGGCCAAAGCCTCTGCCTGCGCCTGCTTTCGGTCGGTGAGCTGCTGCTCTTTCCGGCGCACGTAGACGTTGACCGTCGCCCTCAGGGCCAGGTTCCGGTGGGCGCACTCGGCGTCGGCCGCGCATAGAGCCGGCACGACCTCCTCCCGCAGAATGGACTTCGCCTCGAGCTTGAGATCAGTGCCGTTCCGCACGAACTTGATGCGCGGCGCCCGGAAGACGTCCAACAATCGGGAAGAAAAAGACACTTCCGCCTCGATGCCATGCCCTCGCTCGTCGCCAAAGTCGTCCAGCCGGTCCTGGACGCAGTCGTCGAGCTCCTCCAGAAAGGCGACATCCGTGCGACAGCGCCTCACGTACTCTAGCCGTTTGCGCCGGAGCGCCTCCTGTAGCGATTCATTGTCCACAATTTCTTGGATGGCGGGTATCTCGATCAATTCCTCTTCCGACTCGGAAGACCACCCATCTCCGAGCGGCGCCGGCTCCGGCGGAGGAACGTCCTCGGAGTAGGCCTTGACTTTGGCCTCGTTGGCCCGGGCTTGCATCGTCAATGCAGCGAGGTCGTCGCGCCGCCCGTAGTCGAAGGCGAACTTGTCTTTGTGCGCCCGTTCCAAGTCGTCGAGCCGTTCTTGCGCTTCCGCGGCGTAGCGCGCAGCCAGACAAGCTTCGGCTTCCACGCATTCGAAGGACGCGAAGCCCACCAAACCTAATCTTTCACCCTCTGCGAGCGCAGCGCGGATCGAGCGAAGACAGCCCGTTTGCGACGCGCTCAGCAAACACGCCTTGGCGTTGTCGAGCTCAAAGGATTTCCTCCTCCGCTCGGCAAGCCACTCGCCCTGGCGGCCCGCGCGGCCCGACGCCTGTTGAGACATCGGTTCCACGGCTAGTGCCACCTTCCAGACCGCATTGGGCTTGAGCCGCGCCAATAGGATGCGGTGCGCCGCGTCCGAGATGCCGAGCTGTTTTCTGAATTCCGCGGCGAAGGTTTTTGCATCCTCCGGCTCGCCCGCGTCGCCCGCGAGGCACATCTCGAGGACCGTTTGGTACGTTGAATTGTTCTCGACGCTCGGGCGGCGCCGCTCCATAGGCTTGCGCGTCACTTGCTCGAGGTGGTCAGCAGGCTTCTCCTCTTTGGCCAGTAGCTGAGCGAGCAGGTCGGGCTCCTCCTTCTCTACGGGCTTGGGCTTATCGGCTTGCGTCACCAAGCCTCGGGACGTGGTCGTCTGCAGCGCCTTCAGGAGGCGGGCCTTGAGTTCGCCCTTGAGGCCTTGAGTGGACAGGCCGCGCTGTTTCAGAGCCTTTTTGAGCTTGGGCGCCGTCATTTTTTCGACTTGCGATGGAGTGACCGGGTCGACCTTGGCCGGGCTCGAAGGCGGCGGCCGCGCCGGCACGTCGAGAGCGTCACTGCCGAGATCGGCCGCCATTTTCTGGACCCAGTAGTCGCCCTGCGTCGTCTGGCCGACGGCGGCTTCATTATATGCGGCCGTGTTCCGCTCCGCCTTGGACACGTATCTTACTGTCATGCTCTGCGCGAGATCTTCCTCGGCCTCGAGGTACGTCCGCGGCACGTACCCGGAGTTTTGGTCGCTGACGGCGAAGACCCAGCCCGGCGTCGTCGGGCGGCTCCGCTGCCCTTCCGACAGCGGGCCCAGCTCCTCCCGCAACACCAAGACTTCTTGGTTGTCTTCCACATTTAACTCGGCGGGCTCCACAGCTTCAAAGGCTCGCCGCGCTCGGGCCTTGCAGAGGATACTGCCGCGGGGCGGGTCGTCGGGCACCGCCTCGCGTCTCGACCAGTAATTCCGCTCCTTATCTTGCGTGCGCTTTCTTCGTCGCGGCGTCGCTTCCGGCGTGTGAGTCGTAGAATCAAAGAAGCCGCGCGGCGATGTCGCCGGCGTCACCTCGCCGATCGTCACCGTGCCATCGTCGGAGCAGGACTCGTACTCGCCGTAGGTGCTGTCGAGGTGGCTTTGCTGCTGGAGTTCGTCGTATCACGCGTTCGGCGACGTTG
>Ga0209404_10002047_pt1 | contig 12829 bp, 5 predicted proteins | sample TroAtlMetagenome_2_FD_187447 | JGI IMG/M metagenome (GOLD analysis project Ga0209404, IMG submission 187447) | Marine eukaryotic phytoplankton communities from Atlantic Ocean - Tropical Atlantic ANT8 Metagenome (SPAdes) (version 2) | ecosystem: Environmental > Aquatic > Marine > Oceanic | place...
GACGCCTTGTATTTTGGCCTGACTACTTTAACGACGGTAGGATTCGGCGACATCACGCCCGTGACGCCCGTCGGGCGCCTCATCGTGTCCGCCTCCACCGTCGTCGGCATCGCGCTCGTGCCGCTGCAGCTGACGGGCCTGGCGGAGACGCTCCTCAAGGAGACGCGCGCGCGCGAGGCGCAGCAGAAGAAGCCCATGGGGTATAGGGTGGATCGCCTCGCGCGTCGCTGCGAAGTGTGCTCGGAGAAAGCGCATCGCCGCGACGCGCGGTTTTGCTTCCGGTGCGGCGCGGAGCTGCCGCCCTGATTGTTGTTTGCTTTGCTTAGAGCTCGGCCGCCTAGCCACCTGGCCGACGCGGGGTCTGCGTGACCGTACGCCCGGCCCGCCCCGGCGCTCATACGCCGCCGCGCCGATGTTATTTGTTAATGTAATTCATGACATACTAATGTTAACCGAAGGGGTCGAACGACACCGCTGCAGCGGGCGCCACAGGCGGCGCCGGGCTCGCCGACGACAGGCCGGCGAGGATGTCCTCCTGGGATATTTCGGTAGGCGGCGGTGGTGGTGAAGCCGTCCGGCCCTGCGCGGCCAGGTCGCCCGAGCTCTGGTTCGGCGTCGGCAGCGCGCCGAAGATGTCCCACGTCGCGGAGTCCGAGCGCGCCAGGTCCGGCTGCGGCAGAGCTGGCGGCGCCTGCTCTTCTTCCGCGGGCGCCGCCACGTCGGCGACGGTGGGGGTGGCGCCATAGCCGTCATCGTGTTCCTCAGCTTGCGCGGCGCGCGCCGCGGCGATGGCCTTCTCGAGCGGGGCGTCGAGCAGCGCGAGGGCGACCGGCACGGCTGCTGGCGCGGCGGCGCCGTTCGAGAGCGCCGCGTCCAGGGCGGCGAGGCGGTCCTCGAGCGGCGTCGCCGGCGCTACGGTGGTAGCAGCGACGCCGAACGCCGCGGCGAACAGCGACTGCTTCGTTGGTGCAGGCGGTGCAGTTGGCGCGTCCTCGAAGGCGCCCCAGCCGTCGTCGTCGTCAACCGCACCCTCCGGGGCGGCATCGAACGCACCGAAGCCATCTTCGTCGTCCGCCGCGGCCGCCGGGGCGGAGTCGAACGCTGCAAACCCCTCGTTGTCGTCGTCGTCGTCAGCGTCGTCAGCGTCAGCGGCCACTTCATCCTCCTCCGGGGTGGCATCGAATGCCCCGAAGCCGTCGTCGGCCTCGTCGTCCGCAGCGGCTTCGAACGCGGCGAAGCTTTCGTCCGGCGGAGTACCGTACACCGCATCTTCAAAGGCGCCGAATCCAAGCTCGTCGTCCTCCGCCGCCGCCTCGGCGGCCAGTGCCTTTCTTGCGGTCACCGGGAACCGCTTCCGCGCTGTGTCCGCTTCGACGGGCTCGGGTGGCGTCGCGCCGCCGTTGGGCGTGATTGCCGCGTCGATGTCGGCAGCAGGCGTCGGCACCGCGTCGGCGCGGGCGGGTGTGTCCGTCGGGGCCGCCTCAAAGGCCGTGAAACCATCGTCTGTCGCCGCCGGCGCGCAGGGCTTGCACACGATCGCCGTCGGCGGTGGTGGGCGGCTCGCATCCCCGGACGTCGACATTGAGTCGCCCGCAGCCGGCGCGTCGTCGTCGACTGTGGCCTCCGACTCCGCGCCGCCGTCGGCAGCGGGCTCCTGGAACGCAGCGAAGGGCGCTGACGTGTCGTCGGGTGGAGCGTCGCCCGGCGCTGACACGTGCTCAAACGACGACGTCTCAAGGGAGCCCGACGTCACGCCGGGGCTGGCGTCGTCATCAACCGCCGCGGCAGCACCATCGAACGCCGCCCACGCGTCGCCCTCGGTCGGCTCCGCCGCGAGGGCGTCATCGCCAGCGGGCGCGTCCGCCGACGCCTCGGCCGCGGCGGGGGCGTCGGCGTCGCCGCTGCTGGAGCCGGGCGCGTCGGCAGCGGCCGCGACGGGCTCCGGAAACGACGCCCAGGGGTCCTCCTCCGCCGGCTGAGGCCCGTCGCTCGGCGCCGCGTCGGTTTCTGCGGGCGTCTCCTCGAACGCTGTAAAGCTCGGGTCGTCCGCTTCCGCCGGCGTCGTAGCTTCAGCGAACGCCTCGAAGCCTCCGTCGTCAGCTTCCGCTACCGCAGCTTCCGCCGCCATTGGCGCCTCCTCAAACGCAGCAAACCCATCGTCAGCCGCCGTAGGCGCCGGGGCGTCGGCATCGTCAGCTTCTGTCGGCGCCGCAGGGGCGTCGGTATCGTCGGGGCCATCCGTGGTCGCCGCCGCGTCGGTCTCGCTGGCCGGCGCGGCCGCTGCGCCGCTCGGTGGCGCCAGCTCGTCGAAGGCCGCCCACGGATCGTCGGCGTCCTGGGTGCTCGCGGGGGCGGCGGCCGGCTCTTCGGGCGTAGCGTCGGCCGCGGGCTCCGGTGCGTCGGGCGCGCTGTCCGCGGCGGGCGCGGCGGCGGCTTCGTCGGCCGCGGGCTCCGTTGCGTCCACGAGCTCCGTTGCGTCCGGCGCGCCGTCCTCGACCGGCGCCGCGGACTCGCCGCCGTCAGTCGGTGCCTGCTCGAACGCTGCGAAGCCTACGTCGTCGGCTCCGGCCGCCGCATCGTCTGTGGATTCCGCCGGTGGTGCCTCCGCGACAGCTGCGAAGGACAAATCGTCGGCTTCCGCTGCCACCGCAGGGGCGTCACCCGTGGGCGCCGGCGGCGCGATCGCGTCGAAGGCAGACCAGGGATCGTCGGAGTCTTCTGTGGCCGCGGGCGTCGCGTCGGTCACAGGATCCGTCGCGTCGGGCGTGGCGAAGTCGCCAAAGCCGTCGTCGTCGTCGCCGTCGACGGCTTCCGCAGCCTCGTCGTCCGCCGCGGCCGGTGGGAACGCGGCGAAGCCCTCTTCCACTGAATCCGTCGCGTCGACGCCGTCCGCGGCGTCAAATGCACCGAAGCCCTCATCGACAGTGTCCGCGGTGGGCGCGGCGGCAGAGTCGAACGCGGCGAAGCCCTCGTCGTCACCGGATGCGGCGGCGTCGTCAAGCGTAGGTGCCGCGGGCGCGTCCTCGACCGGTGCCGTGGCATCGGGCGGCGTGATGGCGTCGAACGCGGCCCAGGGGTCCTCCGCCGGCGCCGGCGCCGGCTCGGGCGGCGGCGCGTCCGCAGGTGCGGTGTCAAAATCTCCGAAGTCCTCCGCTTCTGCGGCCGGTGCCTCAGACTCGCCGCCTTGAGGGGCGTCCGCGAACGCCGACCACTCGTCCTCCGCGGGCGGCTCCGGCGGCGCAGCCTCCGCCGAGGGCCGAGCGGGCGTGTCGACGTCGTACGCGCGGAAATCCTCCTTGGGCGCAGGGGCACCGGGTGTTACCATGGTGTCAGCCGCCGCCGGCTCCGGGGAGGCGGCGGCCGGCGGCGCGGCGGGCGCGTCGAGGTCGTCGAAGGCGTCGAACGGGTCCGGTGTGTCTGCTGGCGCTGCATCAAAGTCGCCGAAGTCCTCGTCGGCCGCCTCGTCCACCGGCGCCGCGCTGGGGGCCTCCTCGAACGCCGCGAAGCCTTCGTTAGCTGCCGGCGCCGCAGCCTTGTCATCTGCTGGGGGCGCTGGTGGTGCTTCCGAGAAAGCGGCGAAGCCTGCGTCAGGTTCTACCGCCGGCGCAGGCGCCGGCTCGGGCTCTGCCAGCGCGTCAAATGCCGCGAACCCATCGCCAGCTTCCGTCGGCGCCGCAGGGGCGTCCGTCGGCGCTGTCGGTGGCGCCTGGTCGAACGCAGCAAAGCCAGAATCGTCAGCTTCCGTCGGCGGTGCGATGGCATCTGCCGGCGCCGGTGGCGCCTGGTCGAAAGCAGCGAATCCACCGTCGTCAGCTTCTGTCGGTGCCGCCGCGGCGTCGCCCCCCGGCGCCGCCAGAGGCGCTTCATCGAAGGCAGCGAAGCCCGGATCTTCATCTGGCCCAGGCACTGGTTCCGGCTCTGGTTCCGGCTCCGCCAATGCATCGAACGCCGCGAAGCGGTCCTCCGTGGGCGCCGGCTCGGTGGTGGCCCCCGCAAAAGCCCCAAAGTCTGCAAAGCCTTCGTCCGCAGCCGGCGCGGCGGCGCCGTCCGGCGCAGCGCCCGCCGACGCCGACTCGAAAGCAGAGAAATCGGCGCCGAAACCCGCGTCGAAACTTCCGACGTCTCGGGCCGCGGTCTCAGGCGCCGTGTCGAAGGTCGGCGGCGGCGGCACGGCGACCGGCGCGCTCTCGAAGCTCGCCCACCCGTCGTCGGCCGGCGGCGCCGCGGCGACCGCATTGACGTCCAGTGCCGCCACGGGCACCGCGTCGAAGTCCGAGAAGTCCTCGCCACCAGCGGGCGACAGCGGAGCCGCCGGCGCCGGTGGGAGTTTCATATCGCACGCGGCGCAATTAGTAGCGTCGGCAGGATTAAATAAGGTGCAGCGCGGACAATTGCGCTCAGCCATGCGGCTCGCGCACAGCTCTACGGCTTAAGCCACACAGCCAGCGAGCTAACCGCAGCGGTCAAGAGCTAGGTGGATGGATGGTGGCGACAGCAGTATAAACAGCAGCTGAGAGCGACCACGCCGACGCAAGGCCGACGCGTTTTGCAGGCCAAAGTTTGGAGCTTGTGCTTGCTAGTGCCTTACAAGCTAGCTGACTTCTCGCATTAGGACACATAGAAGTCACACAAAGCAATCAATTACCCATACTTCGTCACGACCTCCTGCCCCGACCCGCGCACTAATAACACCGCGCCCAGCCCGTCGGTCATCGCGTCGACGTAGTCGACGAAGAAGGCCGGCGGTAAATGGGTCATGTACGGTAAATTTGTGACGACCAACGCCGCACCGCTGGAATGCCGCCGCATCTTCGCATTCAATGCTTGGGCAAATCCTCTCAGAGGCGTCAACCGGTTGTCGTCCGGTATTAACGGAGACTGGTGCTGCCGACCAGGACTGACTGGAGACGCCGGCGGCTTCGGTCGATGTGACGGTGTCGTCGTACGTCTCTCGAGCTGCTGGGCATAGGTCGTCCTTCCCCTAAGTCCAAGCGTGTCCCTATACACATGAGCTGCCGCCCAGACGAAGTCGAGACCGGCGATGGGATGGACCTCCGCGTCAATTCTCAAGTCCGCGAGCATGCGCTCAATGAAGCGCTGCCATCTATCTAACAACGTCTGCTCCTGTTCCAACGCTCGCTCGTCCCCCGGTGTGGCCTGGGGGATCGCGGACGCCCCCCCATGGTCCGCGTTCCAGTGGTGCGCAAACAGCCCCGTCATCACGGCAAACAATCTGAGTTGACAACCGGCGAAGACCTTCGATCTCTTTAACAGGAACGGTATCAATAACAGTAGTCCACCATCCTGCACCACCCACCACACGTCTAGCGTCCGACCCTCCCCGAAGGGTCTGCCACTCTGCAACGCCTGGCCGTCCTTCAGGACCATCAGGGCTTTTCTGAGAGCTGATAGATCCCTTAAAAACTGGATGAACCTTCTTCTTCGTTTCTCGGAGTGTTCTTCGGCGTGGGGCCAGCCTAGCAGGACGGAGTTCGGTCTTAAAGCACCCACTCCACAGCTCTGCGCCGTCGCTAACAGACTTTCGGTGACATCTCGAGACCCGCTTCGATGCACGATGGCGCGAGGAAAGCCCTGGATCTGCTGCGCGTGCAGATGTAACCTCAAAACTTCAGTAGCCGCCTCCGCAACGAGCGCCCGAGGCTGGTCCTGGGCGTCGATCAACGCATGAGCCATGAGTAACCCCCTACCCTTCTTCAGCAAACCGGCCAAAGCCAAGAGCTCGGGCTTGACGGGGTTGAAGCGGCCGTCGCACCGGCACAGCACCAGGATCTGCGGCCGCCAGTTCTTCGCGTGATGAAACGTCGACCTCTCTGTTAATGCGAGTAACTGGTCGCGCGCGACCTGGAACCGGAAACCCGCGCCGGCGTCGCCCCAGTCCGTACTCACTCTACGACTTCGAACGTAGAAGCCGACACCGGCGCCGAACGCCAACGCGACGAGAGAATAGAGCCACGAGATCGCGAACATCAGTCCTAAGCACAAAAGACAACCTAGCAACGCCGAGGACCAATGAAAACACCGCCACGTCGGTCGGAAACCAGGAGTCCCCAGAAACGCGACGGCAAAACATGAGACATTTATCGTAGCGTACATCAGTAAAAAGAACATCGTGATGATTGGGGTTATCGCATCTAGGTTTCCTGCCAAGCATGGGACGGAAGCGACGAACCACGTGAGGAGTAAGGCAGTGGGTCTCAACTCCGCGCTATTCTTCGGGGCGCTTGATCGGCCGACTTGGACCGAAGCGTTGCTGAGTTCGAAGAAGGACTTCCTTGAGGGTGATGAAACGGGGCTTGGTGTTTCATCTGGTGCTGAAGGTGCTCCACCAGCGGTCTCCAGGTCAGCTGGCGTACTGAGACGGTTGCGCGACTGCACGCGTCGCGGCGAATCCGCAACAGGCGGCGGCGGCGGCTTATGTTCTTCTTCTTTGTGGGGCGCAAACGGCTCCAAGAACGGTACTAAATTGTCTCCGGCGATAGCCGATAGTAATCTAGGTGCCCCCGTCAACGACTGCAACGCAGCCCCGAGCGACGACATAATTATGCCGACCTTGACCACGACGGGGTGGGGCCAGGCCACGTCCGCCGTGACGTAGGGGTTATCTAACAGCGTTTCATGCGATAATACGGAACCAAACACCCACACTACTAACAAGTAGAGGGAGGTCGTACATAGGATCGCGGACAAGGTACCGATCGGTATACTACGACTGGGTTGGGCCAAGACACCCGAGCGATTGCAGCCGGCCATGATGCCCGTCACCGACGGGTAGAAGAGCGCGATCAAGGATTGAAAATCAGGCTTGGGTTGTGGGGGGTCCTGTGCGGAAACGACTCGGTCCGAAAAACGGCCCAAACTCGAAGAAGAGACCACCCACTTCCATCATTCCTGGAGACGACGCGCGTCGATGGCGTGAAGGCGCCGCGGGACGCCGAGTACGCGCGTCCGTCTTCTCGAAGTCCGGCTTCACGTTGTCGCCGAAATCCCTATCACTCCAAGATAACGCGCCTTTGTAGGCGCCTCCCGCAAACAGGAAGATGCCCAGCAGTAGCAGGATGATGGATAGTATGACCACAGACAAAAAGATGGGTGCTGCTCGATTCACATGCCTCACGCCGCCCCTCACAATCAGAGCTAAAGCAAGCATCAACACCAGGGCCGAGATGGCCCAGTCCCACGACCCTTTGATATCAATGGCGTTGCTCACGACAGAAAACCCTTCGAAGAGCATCTCGACGGCGCCGAGGACGTACATGCTAGCGGCTATGGTCGTGCCCAGGTAGAATAAGATACCGACCGCGACGCCGACTTCCGGTCCCAGATTTCGGGAGATGACGAAATAAGGCCCTCCGGCTTCGACTCTGCCATTGGTGGCTATCGCAGATAAAGATAGAGCTGTGAGGAACGTAGAACAGGCACAAATGAGGACGATTCCGGACGTGCCGAAGGTGCCGGCCTGGCCCGTGATCCATGTTAACCGTAAGTATAAAATAATACCGAGGATGTTCTGCAGACATGGTAAAAACACGCCTTTAAACGTGCCCAGCTTCTGCGTGTCTGTAGAATCGGTGACGGAGACGGGCGTCGGTGGGAGGGGCGACGCCGGTCGCCTTTGCGATGCTGAGAGCTCCGAGTCCCGTTGCACCTCAAACAAGTCGGTTCTCAGTCGTTCAATTAACGCGGCGCGGTCGCCTTCCGGTAATAATCGCGGCAGCCGACCTTCTTCGGCCCCTTCGATGATCGCTTCCACGTCGTCGTCCGGCGGCGCAATATCATCTGACGACAACCGATTCCGGCGAGGACTCGGAAACGGGAACGCGCGGCTCTTGCCCTTCGGCGACGGCGACGCCTCCAAATGGGCCAAAACGTCCGTCGTGTCCTCGTCCAATGAAGAATTGCGCCGCTGGATGGTTCTTGTCTCATTGTCGATTTCTAGGGGCGGTGGGGCCGTCTTGGACTCCTCGTCGGCCCTGCCGGGCGGTGAGGGCATCATCACTCGTTGTCAGGCGCCGCGCGCGCTGGCTTAGCTTAAATCAGGCGCGTGCCGCGCGCTACGGCCAGTTATGCGCGCCGCGTAGGCAAATATTACAAATGGCCACTTCACCGGTCGGGCCAAAGCGCTGCGAATCAGTGGCGCGCGCGCTCGGCAACGCGCTCCAGCAGTGTTTAGAGCACAGTGCTGTAGCCGCGCGCCGCTCGCGTGTGCAAAAATGGCTCTCCGTCGCGAGTGTGGGACCAAGGCAAAAAATCAGCTGGCTAGTGTCTTACAGCGCTAGCGCAGGATTCCTAAACTCGGCGAGGCGCCACCATACGACGCCAATGCACCCATCCTCCAGCGATAGATCGCAATCAGGCAAATCGTGCGGGTCCAGCAGCCAGAGAGCCCAGCGGCATTGGCGCTGGACTGCTGCTGGAGAGCAAGCCTTGAGCCCCGAGCGGACCGGACGGAGACGCAGGAGAAAGCTATGCAACCGGTCTGACGAAAGCTGGACCAAAGGCAGCCGTAAGACGCTGCCCCGACTGCCCACCACAGCCCAAGTAGGCTAGCACACAACAACCATGGGCGGCGGCGCGGGATCCCTGCTCGTTGCCTTGCTGCTGACCGCCCTTGCGGAGGAGGAGAGCTGGCGCGAGGACCTAGGCCTCCACAAGACCGGGCAAGAGCAGCGCCGGGCGGCACATTGGCTCGCGGACCTCGATCAAGCGATCAACTTCGACCTGGACACGCTCGCGACGGACCACGCGCTGCGCCGGTCCCAGATTTCGGAAGAAGGCTGGGTCGCGACGCATGCCACGTGGCTCACACGCTCCCAATGCGCGTATCAACGCGAAGGGTCCACACAATCAAAGGCCAATGTACAAACGACGATGCGCGACGGGGCGAACCCTATCGCCGCGGTGCACACGACGGACGAGCTCAAGCTCACAAGGCATAGAGACAACGGCGACTACGACGGAGATGGTGTGGAGGACGCCCTTGACGTCTCGATCCACCCGGTCTGTGTTGGCGCCGTCGACATTAGCAGTGGGGGGCCCTGCCCGGACGCGCTCTGTTCTAGTAGAGATGCGCCGTGGGCCGGAGACGTGCCGAGTCCCTACTACCGGAAAATGGCAGTGCCGCCCGTGCTCGCGTCTCACGGCATCGCCTGCAAAGCGACGAACCGACGTCATAAGGAAGAGAACCCTATCCTAGGTTATGAGTATGAGGTCGACGGCACGTTACTGATCCGCGGAATAGTAAGGGGTCCCGACGGCGCGCCCGCAAAGCAGGCGTTGGTGGAGCTCTGGCACGCGGACCCGTTCGGACGAGCGCCTTTCGGTGGCCTCACGCCGCTGGCCGAGGCCCATGAGGAGCGAGGCACGCTGCCTATGGACCGCTACTCGCTCGACGGCCAAGGCTGCCACGTCGTCGTAAGAACGAATGCCGCGGGACGCTTCTCCATCACTACAACGGCGCCGGGCGCCTACGGCCCGCCGCAGCACTTCGAGATGTACGTTTATGGTGCGGACGGCTTTGCTCCCTTGTACACCAAGGTCTACCTGGGCGACGACCCCCACCTCAAAAATTTGGGAAGGGACAATGTCGAGTCGTTGTTGCGGGACCGGCGCGTCGTCACGCCACAATTCTCCTTGAAGCCGACGGCGCAGCCATCGCAGTCGCCGACCCCCGACACGGCGGCGCCGACGGCCGAGTCGAAGGCGCCCACGTCAACGCCCACCATCGACACGGGCGTCGCCCGCCACGCCTTCGACTCGCAGAACGCTACTCTGGACGTCGACGTCGTCCTCCAGACGGCGCCCGCGTCGAGCAAGGATTTCGCGGGGACCTGGTCCGACGGTCTCGGATTGATTCGCGTCGCGAGCAACGGCGTCCGACTCCTCGCGTCGGAGTACCCGTCTCCTCGTAAATGGGGCGCGCTCGGGGCGACGCACGCCACGGCCTACACGTTGAGTGATGCGACGTTCCGCGTGTCGGGAGCGGTCACGGGCGAGCTCTTCAAGGGCGGCGCCACGGATACCATACGGTGGAGCTCGGGCGACGTCTGGCGCCGCTACGACGACGCGGACGTGAGGCGGTACCGCTACCTCCGGATCTCGATCAATGAGACCTTTCGGCAGCGCGCTGGGCGCATCGTGGAAGTGGACGATATTGAGATCTATGGCGGCGTCGCGTCGCACGAGGACAAGGTGCCGCCCGTTGGTCTGGAAGGCCGCGAGCTGCCGCGGCCGTTCCGGTGCTGGGCGACCACCAACACCGAGGACTGCTTCAAGGCCTTCGACAAGACGGAGAACGCGCCCTGGCGGTCCGCCGACGTCGGCGGCTGGGCCGGCGCGCTCGCGCAGACCCAGGTGCTCACGTTGGACGTCGGCGACGGCTACCAGCTCGCGCCGACCAAGCTGCGAGTGAAATGTGGCGTAAGCGCGCGGCAGGCATCCAGAAACGTCGGATCGTTCGATTGCCCACGGTTCCTGATGTTGGAGGGCGCAGTTGACGGCGAAGATCCGCTCACGGGGAGGTATGAGGCCATTGTTTCATACCGCGTCCCGAACGAACCCGGCGCGCCGCCGGCGGCCTACGGCGGGAGCGGCCTTGTGATCGACGTGGCCTCGGCGACGGCGTGGCGCGGCCGGCCCGCGGGGGCGAGCTGCGGCTCCTGCGCTTCTCGGAGCGGCTGCGCGCGCAACGGTCCCGACCGGACTTGTGAAAGCGCGTACTGTGGCGCCGACGGGACCTGCGCCGCGCAAAAGCCGACCTGCGGCCTGGGTTCGGAAATGGTGAGCCGGTCGCCCGACGACTTCGGCTGCGAACTCTGTAAGGCCGGCCGGTTCTCGGCGACGGTCGACGGTAGCTGCTACGGTACGTGCGAGGCCGGATACTACTGCGCCCCCGGCGCGCGGTCGGCGCGGGACGCGCCGTGCCCGCGAAGCGGCGACGTCTTCTGTCCGCCCGGCTCGGAGCGGCCGCGGCCGGTCGCGGCGGGCTTCTACGCTCTCTACGATGGCGCGCTCCCGGTGGGCGAGGCCGCGTGCCCGCGGGGCAGCTACTGCGCGGCCGGGAAGAGGTTGCCTTGTCCGGCGGGAACCTACGGAAACGTGACCGCTCTCTCGACGTCCGGCTGCTCGGCCGCCTGTGGTGGGGCCGGCGAGTACTGTCCCGAGGGGAGTCTGGTGCCCTTGAAGTGCCCGCCGGGGTCGTTCTGCACCGGCGGCGCCGCGCCTGCTAGCCCTTGTCCACCCGGCACCTACCAGGGCATGAATCAAATTGTCGCGGCGCGTCTCCACGCCATCGACGCGACGCCGCGCACCCTACTCACTGATTGATTTGCGCACAGGCACTTACGGTCGGACGCAGGGTTTGGGTGACGCGCGCTGCAGCGGGCCCTGTCCACCCGGATCCTATTGTCCTGCGGGCTCTGTGTTACCGACGGCTTGTCCGCCGGGAACGTATGGAGAAAATTCACGGCTCAAGGACGCGGCCTGCACGGCGCCCTGTCCCGAGGGCCACTATTGTCCCGCGAACAGCACTTCGCCCGTGCCGTGCGAAGGCACGATGGCGGCGTCGGAAGGCTTCGCCCGGAGGCCGTTCTGTCCGGCTGGTGTGGGAGCCCCGCAAGCGACACGAGCAGGCTACTACGCTACTGGCGGCGTGGAAGGCGCGCGGTCGCGGGAAGCGCCGTGCGAGCCGGGCTACCGCTGCCACCTCGGCGTGCGGCATGCGTGCGCGCCGGGCACGCACGAACCTGCGACGGGCGTGGAGGCGACCCAGGTCGACGCGGCGCAGTGCGCGCCCTGTCCGCCGGGGCACTACTGCCCGCGCGCGACCGGCGCCGCGCTTCCCTGCCCCGCGGGAACCTATGGGAACGTCATTGGCAACGAGACTGGACTCGCCGACGCCGCGTGCTCGGGCCCGTGCCATCGCGGCCACTACTGCCCGGAAGGCTCCGTGCTGCCGACTCCGTGTCCTCCTGGAACGTTTGGCAACCAGACCGGACTCACGACGGCGGCGTGCTCGGCGGCTTGCTTCCCGGACTCGACGGGGGAATGTAGCCCGTCTCAGTGTGAGGAAGGGTACTACTGTCCCCCCGGTTCGACGCACGGCCGCGAGCGCGAGTGCGGCGAGGGCATGTACTGCCCGCGCGGGTCCGGTGCGCCCGTCCAGCCCGACGAAGGTATGGTCGGCGTCGCGGGCGGCGGCGAGACGTCGAGATCAGGGCAAGCGGACTGCGAGGACTGCTGCCCGGACGGCGTGCCGGCGTGCCCCGCGCCGCGGCGGGAGCTGTATGCGTCGCACTACGCCTGAGTCTTGTGTAAATGCTAGCGTAATGAAACACTCTAGCCGACATGTGTATCCTGGCTTGTACCGAGTCTCCGACTGAGGGCCAGCTTGGCCAGTATCTCAAAGTTTGAGGTTAACTGTGCCACATCTGGGCCGTGGCGGCCCTATAGGAGACACACGGGCGGCGACGGTGGAAAATGCGCCGCACACAAAAATTGCTCCGGCTAGCTCTTGCCGCGGCGGCGGCGCGCGGGAGCGCGCCGAGGCCCTCGCGCGCGCTGGCGGGCCACGACCACGACCACCCGGTCTGCGACGAAGAATACCGCACCACCGTGTGTCCCGTGGCGTGCGACGACGATACTCTGAGAGACAAGTGCTGCATTCATGAGGGCGAGGTCGCCACTTTATTAACTGTGGCGATGGAGGCGCAGAGCCGGGCCATCGTGCCGAGAATAGAGCGTTTTGAAGAATGCACGGGCGGCCACGTCGAGCTCGTGCCCTTCGTGGGAGCTTGTACGGGGCTGTCGTGTG
>Ga0209404_10002050_pt1 | contig 12810 bp, 18 predicted proteins | sample TroAtlMetagenome_2_FD_187447 | JGI IMG/M metagenome (GOLD analysis project Ga0209404, IMG submission 187447) | Marine eukaryotic phytoplankton communities from Atlantic Ocean - Tropical Atlantic ANT8 Metagenome (SPAdes) (version 2) | ecosystem: Environmental > Aquatic > Marine > Oceanic...
TGGCTGATGCTGGTAAACAGCTTACACAGGCCCATCAACAAGCGGCAGCGCAGCAACAAGCCCAGCAGCAAGCACAAGATCCTTTGGTGCAGATGCAGCAAGCCGAGTTGCAGCTTAAAGGTCAGGAAGCGCAACGCAAAGCGCAGAAAGATCAGGCAGATATACAACTTAAAGCAGCAGAACTGGAGAGGAAGACCAAGAAGGATCAGGCAGATGCTGCGATAGATATGGAACAACTTAAGTTGGATAGGGAAGAGCTGGTTATCGATGCGAAAAAATCAGGTGTAAAAATGGCGGCTGATCGACGTAGAGACAATACCAAATCGGATTTGGACTTACTTAAGGTAATGAATGAGGGCAAAAAAGGTAAAGAATAACTATGGCAAAAACCATCTTTGATGTGCTTAAAGAAAAAATCGAGGAAGATAAAGCCTCTGCATTAGAATTTCTTGGTGGTGGGGGAGCTAAAGACTACTCCCAGTACTCAGAAGTAACAGGTTTAATTCGGGGTCTACAAACCTGTTTAGGATACATAGATGACCTCTCGCGTAATTATTTGGAAGATGACGATGGCTAAAGCAGCAAAATCAGTAGAGATGATGGAACAGGAACTTGAGGAACAACTACCCAAACCTGTGGGGTATAGGGTATTGATAGCACTCCCTTTTGTTGAAGAAACTTTTGATGGTTCAGACCTGATAAAAGCAAACACCACCAAACACCATGAATACATTATGTCCATAATAGGGCTTGTAGTGGATATGGGTAGCGAGGCTTATGGAGATAAAGAAAGATTCCCTACAGGGCCGTGGTGTAAACAAGGTGATTATGTTATGTTTCGCGCCAATTCAGGTACACGGTTTACCGTAGATGGACGAGAGTATCGTTTAATGAATGATGATTCCATTGAAGCAGTAGTGGATGATCCTCGTGGTATCCAAAAGGCATAGGAGGTAAAACATGGCATTTCAAAAAGTAGAATACTCATTTCCAGATGAACAGGACGAATCAGTGAACACAGGTATAGAAATAGAAGATTCCGGTGCTATTGAAGTAGACATTTCAGGTAAAGCGCCAGAACCTGAAGCAAAAGAAGAGACGGTTGAAGAAGCTGTAGATATAGAGGTGGTTGATGACACCCCTAAAGCGGATCGAAACCGTAAACCTTCAGATCCTCCGACAGAGGTTACAGACGAAGAATTAGAGGAGTATTCTGAAAAGGTACGTAATCGTATAAAGCATTTTAGTAAAGGCTACCATGATGAACGTCGTGCTAAAGAATCTGCCCAACGGGAGAAAGACGAATTAGAACGTCTTGCTCAACGACTTGTCGATGAAAACAAGGAATTAAAAGGCAGTGTAACTAAAAACCAAAATGCGTTATTAGAGCAAGCCAAAAAGAATACGACTGCTGAATTAGAGCAAGCGAAACAAGAATACCGTAGCGCACATGAGGTAGGTGATACAGATGCGCTGCTTAATGCTCAAGAGAAACTAACTACTGCTAAATTAAGGGCAGACAAGTTAGATAATTTTGAAATACCTTCTTTACAGGAAGACGAAACTCCTGTACAACAAGGCGAATACGACACCCGTACGCAGAATGTCGAACGTGATGTAAAAGCCGAGGAGTGGGCAGAAGCTAATCCTTGGTTTAATACAGACGATGAGATGCGTGGATACGCATACGGGTTGCATACTAAACTCATTAAAGAAGGAGTTGATCCACAAAGTGACGAATACTATGAGACTATTGATTCTCGTATGCGAACGACATTTCCTGATTACTTTCAGGAAGAACCGGAAGTTGAGAAACCGAAGCGACAATCTAACGTGGTTGCACCCGCTACGCGGAGCACAGCACCTAAAAAGGTGAAACTAACGCAAACACAAGTGGCCCTCGCCAATAGGCTTGGAGTTCCACTAGAAGAATACGCCAAACAGGCTGCACTTGAAGAGAGGAGACAAAATGGCTGAGAACAGACTAAATCGTGAAAGCACTACTCGGGAAAAGAATGTCCGAAAGCGAGCTTGGCAGCGTCCAGAGACGTTACCATCGCCTACGCCACAAGACGGATATGAATTTCATTGGGTTCGTGTTAGTACGCAAGGACTGGTCGATGCTACTAATGTGTCTTCCAAATTACGTGAAGGTTGGGAACCCTGTTTAGCAAAGGATCACCCAGAGATTACAATGGTTACTGTAGAGCAGGAACGCTTTGCAGATAATGTTGTGATTGGGGGGTTGATGCTTTGTAAGGCTCCAAGAGAATTGGTTGAAGAACGTACTGAACATTTTGAAAACCAAACACAATCTCAAATGGCCTCTGTGGATAACAACCTAATGCGCGAAAATGATCCTCGTATGCCACTATTTAATGATAGGCAATCGAAGGTTACTTTCGGACAAGGCAATTAAACATTTTAGTTTTTAGAGGTTAATTATGGCATATCCTACTGTTGATGCCCCTTATGGACTAAAGCCGGTTAATTTAATCGGTGGGCAAGTGTTTGCTGGGTCTACTCGTCAGATGAAAATCGCTTCCAACTACGGCACCGCTATTTATTATGGTGATGTTGTTAAGTACGCGAGCGATGGTACTTTGAACATTGACTCTGGCACGACTACTGCCACTCCTATTGGGGTTTTTCTTGGGTGTACGTACACTGATCCTTCTACTAGTCAACTTACATTTAGGCAATCGTATCCTGCAAGCACTGTTGCAAGTGATATTATGGCTTACGTATGTGATGATCCTGACGCACTATTTAAAGTAGCTGCGGTATCAGGTACAACGACTATAGCTGGTTACGGGCGTACTATCGTAAACAATAACGTATCATTGGTCCAAAATACTGGATCAACTGTTACGGGTAATTCCAAAGTCGCTATCCTTGGTAGCTCGGCTGCAACTACTGCTACTCTCCCTATTAGGGTTGTTGACGTAGTTCCAGAAACCGCTACTGCGGCAGACACTTACGTTGAATTCATCGTTAAGTGGAACTTTGGTGATCACCAGTATTATAACGCTACTGGCGTTTAGGAGTAATTTAATATGGCTATTTCTCGCGCCCAACTATTAAAGGAACTCCTACCCGGACTAAACGCTTTGTTTGGAATGGAGTACGCTAAATATGGGGAAGAGCATAAGGAGATTTTTGAATCTGAATCTTCTGACCGTTCTTTTGAAGAAGAAACCAAACTGTCCGGTTTCTCTGCTGCACCTGTTAAAAACGAAGGCTCTGCCATCGAATATGACAATGCACAGGAAGCATGGACTGCTAGGTATAACCACGAAACAATAGCAATGGGTTTCAGTGTTACTGAAGAGGCTATCGAAGATAACCTTTATGACTCGCTATCGTCTCGTTATACCAAAGCATTGGCTCGCGCTATGGCATATACCAAACAAGTTAAAGGTGCTTCAATTTTGAACAACGCCTTTGCTGCTGGTACTACCTATGGCGACGGTCAGACTTTGTGTTCGACTGCCCACCCACTAGTATCTGGAGGTACTAACTCTAACCGTCCTAGCACCGCTGCTGACCTTAACGAAACTTCCTTGGAAGCGGCTGTTATCGACATAGCTGGCTGGACTGATGAGCGTAGTCTCCTTATTGCTGCTCGGCCTAAGAAACTCATCATCCCACCCGCACTGCAATTCGTTGCAACACGGTTGTTGGAAACTGAGGGTCGGGTCGGTACAGCAGATAACGACATCAACGCAATGCGTAGCAACGGTTCAATACCGGAAGGCTATGCGGTAAATCATTATCTTACCGATACTGATGCGTGGTTCGTTATGACTGACGTACCTAATGGCTTGAAGCACTTTACTCGTACACCAATGTCTACATCTATGGATGCTGACTTTGATACGGGTAACAGTCGTTATAAAGCAAGGGAGCGATACTCTTTTGGAGTAAGTGACCCACTTGGCGTGTACGGTTCACCCGGAGCGTAATACGCAAACTGAAGAGGGGGTACTTGTTACCCCCTTTTTTTTGTTATAAGATCGAATTTGCCCTGACAGTCACGTAATGTGGCTGACACTAGCCAAGACAGGAGACAAACATGGCGAATACTACTTTTAACGGTCCCGTTCGTTCAGAGGGTGGTTTTGAACAAATCACCAAAACTGCCGGTACGGGAGCAATCACTACCAACTTAGATATTGATACTAGCGGTAATCTAGTTACCACAGGTTATGTATCTTCTTATGACAATATTGTTTCGATTGAAGATGCTACTTATACAGTAGCTACCACCCAATCCGGCGCAGTATTTACATTAAACCGCGCTGCTGGGATTGTGGTAACACTGCCTACTGCGGCAGCAGGGCTTCAATATACATTTATTGTCGGAACCACATTTACTGGTGCAGGGCAGATTAATACAGGCAACGCCAGCGATCTATACTCTGGTTTTGCTCAAGTTTTTGATCCTGCAACTGCTGGCGACACTAACACTTTTATCCCTGACGCAAGCGATGACGATACAATCGATTTAGGCACTGCTGCCCAAGGATGGTTGGTTGGCGGTATTATTCGTCTTAAAGCGACCACCGCTGCCGTTTGGCATTGTGAAGCATTCCTTCATGGTGATGGCACGTTAGCTACACCGTTTGAATAAGGATTGTTTTATAGCAAGGAGTGATTTATGGGCTATTCAGATGTAAACGCGGTATTTATAACCGCCGATACACAAGCCTTGGATGCAGACGGTATATCAACTGCCGCCGCTGTAGGTGACGATGCTAATTTAACGATTGGTGGCGCACTTGCTTCTGGTGGTAGTTGTACCTTTGACTCTGGGCGTATCGTAACTATTTTATCCGCAGGTGATGATTCTGGAATTTCCTTTACGGTTACAGGAACAGATGTAAATGGGGATTCTCAAACTGAATCAATTACTGGTGCAAATGCAGGGACTGCTACTGGGTCAAAGTATTTTAAAACTGTCACTGCTATTGCAGCGGTAGGGGACCCAGCGGGTAATGTTTCGGCAGGGATCAATAATTCCGCCGCAGATGTTATTTTTGCGGGAAGGTCTAGGTTGAAAGGAGCTTATATCGTTAATTCTGGTACTGCTGGAACTGTTGATTTCTTAACGACCTCTCCTACTGGAACAAGCACTATGAAAGTAGGGACTGTGGCAAGTGCGACAGTTACACGGGATATTACTGTTCCAGAAGAAGGTATTTTGTTTACAAGCGGGGTCTATATACAGTATACGCAATCCACGTTTACTACCATGACCGCATTCCACGCATAGGAGAATATAATGGCTAGAGAATCAGCGGCAGAAAGACTAGAACGTAGGAGAAGGGAAGAAGGTACAGATGGTACGGCCCAAGACCTACGAAAAATGGGTAGGGCTATAAAGGGAGCTGGTCAGGCCATGTTTGGCATAGAAGGCAACTCCCCTTCGCAAAGATTAGAACGTGCGCGAAGAGAAGAAGCAGCGGCTAAACGTAGGCCCACAAGTGACATGAAAGGCGTAAAGTTGAATCGTGAAAGAGGTATGTCTAATAGGCAACTTAACCCCAAAACTATGACTGGTGCAGAAAGAGGGGCAGCAGGTAGGACTAAGCAAAGTCGAAGGGGCACGGTAAAGGTTGAGAAGGAACCTTCTGCTTTTACAAAGGTAGAACGTCAACCTAAAACTAACATTAAGCCTCCTAAATCTGATATGAAAACTGATATGTCCGAAGGGCGGTCACAAGTATCAGCAGATAGGGGTACAGGTACTGGGCTACCCAGAACTATTGGTTCAGCTAGGAAACAAGCTGAAAAGAAGGGCACAGAAGCTAAAACTTTCATGTCTAAGTCAGGTAAGGCTAAAGCCGCTGTTACCGCAGAAGAGTTGGCTAAATTCCGTAAGAAAGCTGGCAATACCAATTTAACTTACAGAGGAGCGTTACGTAAGTTCCTTAATGAGCGAGATGGTTTAACTACTAAAAAAGCTTATGAAACGAAGAAGCCCAAGAAAATGGCTGGCGGCGGTAGGATTCCAACAGGCACAGGCATGACCCCCGGTGGTGGCACCCAAGAAGGTATGAAACGCTATAAGAAAGGTAAAAAAGTCGAAGGCTACGCAAAAGGCGGTAAAGTTCGTGGTGCAGGTATTGCACAACGCGGTGTACGTCCTTGTAAGATGAGATAAGGAGACTTGTATGGATAAATTTGAAGTCTATCAAAACGGTAATTTCGTAGACGGCAGACCTGTATTCCAGATTGGTGTTAAGCAGGAGAATGGTTCTTATGCCATCGTAGATGCTGACCTAATGAGTGAAGAGGAGGCAAAAGCTCGGTTGAAAGAGCTACAGCCCGCTAAGAAAACCGCTGCCAAAAAAGAACCAGCCAAGAAAGAACCGGCTAAGAAAGCAGCTAAGAAGAAGTAGATGGCGACATCCGGCACTACCGCTTTTAATCCTGATTTTACTGAGATCGCTGAAGAAGCGTGGGAACGCGCTGGGCGTCAAATGCGGGCAGGTTACGACTTACGAACCGCTCGTAGGTCTATGAATTTATTGACTATTGAATGGCAAAATAGAGGAATAAATTTATGGACTATGGATGAAGGGTCGGTCACTTTAACAGAAGGTACATCTGAGTATGATTTACCTAATGATACGGTTGATTTGCTAGAACACGTTGTTCGTACAAACTCGGGGAACGCAACTACTCAGCAAGATCTTACAATAAGTCGAATTAGTGTTAGTACTTATTCCTCTATCCCCAATAAGTTGTCAGAAGGTAGACCTATACAGGTTTATGTGGAACGTCTTCGTACTACCCCTAAGATTAATATATGGCCTGTACCGGATAAAAGTGGATATGTATTTTATTACTGGCGGCTACGTCGGGTAGAAGATGCTGGTTCTGGAGTGGAAACCGCGGATATGAATTTTAGGTTTCTACCCGCGTTAATGGCAGGGTTGGCCTATTATATTGCCCAGAAAGATCCTGAATTGATGCCTCGTGTACCGATGTTAAAAGGGATATATGACGAACAGTTTGATTTAGCAGCAGGGGAGGATAGAGAAAAAGCCTCTGCTCATTTTGTCCCTCGTATTGGGTATGTATAGAAATGGCAAATCGGTTTGCTTCAGCCCGAAAAGCATTAGGGATTTGTGATGTTTGTGGATTCCAATACAAATTACGGGAACTTAAAGATCTAGTTGAAAAAGGTCGGAATACGCATATAAAAGCGTGTCCTGAATGTTGGAACCCTGATCAACCACAATTGCGATTAGGTGAGTTTCCTGTTAATGATCCCCAAGCTATACGAGACCCGCGTTCAGATAGTGCAGAATTAACAGAAAGTAGAGATACTCAGTGGGGATGGAACCCGGTGGGTGTAGGAAGAGACCCGTACGATTTAACGCCTAACGACTTAGTTGGGACGGGAGAAGTAGGAACAGTAACCATAGTAACTTCATAGGAGCGTAAAATGGACGTATTTGGTATGAAAGAGGTTAAAGTGCATAAAGATAAGGGCGTATATCCTTGTAAAGATGCCCCTAAACCTGATATGAGCGGGGTTAAAACTTCTGGGATTAAGATGCGCGGTGTAGGTGCTGCGACTAAAGGCACGATGGTACGTGGTACGCTTGCATGAGTATGACCTACGCCCAATTAACGGCGAATATAGAGGATATCTGTGAGACTTCCTTTACAAGCGACCAGCTTGCTATGTTTACCCAACAGGCTGAACAGACTATTTATAATACTGTACAGCTTCCTTCGCTTCGTAAAAATGTGACAGGAGCGTTGACTTCGGGTGTTAAGTACTTATCAGTACCTACAGACTATCTCTATACATTTAGTTTAGCAGTGCTTGATTCGGATGGCGCGTTTACGTACCTATTAAATAAAGATGTTAATTTTATACGAGAAGCGTACCCCAACCCTTCAACTACGGGAGCGCCGAAGCATTATGCTGTATTTGATGATTCTTCTTTTATTCTAGGGCCAACCCCGAACAGTGGGTATACGATGGAGTTGCACTACGGGTACTATCCTGAATCCATTGTTACAGCAAGCACACTACCTTGGTTAGGAGAGAACTTTGACTCCGCTCTATTAAATGGTGCTTTAGTAGAAGCAATCAGGTTTATGAAAGGCGAGCCAGATATAGTTCAGCTTTATAACAATATGTATTTACAATCTATAGCCCTATTAAAGAATTTAGGAGATGGTAAATTACAACAAGATACGTATCGTTCAGGCCAGTTTAGTATGCCTGTAACATAAAGAGGTATTATGTTTAAGTTAGCAGTCGATTCAAGTATAGGGGATGTTGTTGTTAAAACGACTGAAAATAGAGGTTTGTCTCCTGAAGAATTAGCTGAACGGGCTGTTGAACAGATAGTCAGCGTTTCAGATTCGGTAGACCCTATAGTAAGGCAACAAGCAGAAGCATTTAAAAATCGCATTTATCATGTGGTTTTAGGTATTATTAAACAAGCGGTTAAGAGCGATAGAACAACGCTTGTTAACGAGTTTATTCAGCAAGGTCATTCAGATGTTGCTGATATTTTAAGGAGACTATAATGGCTATCACAACAGCTATGGCAACCTCGTTTAAATCCGAGCTTTTACAGGGAATTCATAATTTCCATAATGGCTCTGGTGGAGGAACGACTACTACAACAGGCACAGGCAATACCTTTAAGATTGCTTTGTATACAAGTAGTGCAACGATGTCAGCTTCTACTACGGCTTATGCGACGACTAACGAGGTATCTGCTACCGGTACGAATTATACAGCGGGCGGTAATACGCTTACTAATGTAGACCCGACCACATCAGGTACAACAGCATTAACAGATTTTTCTGACAGCACTTGGTCTAGTAGTACAATTACGGCAAGAGGGGCGTTAATTTATAATTCCTCTACGACAGCCGGTTCTGCTAATAGAGCAGTAGCTATATTGGACTTTGGAGCGGATAAGACATCTACAAGCGGTGACTTTACTATCCAGTTTCCAGCAGCAGACGCTAGTAACGCGATTATAAGAATCGCATAGGATATAACGTGTGGCTGACATTAAGGTTGCATTTAGCGGATGGAATTCGTCTTCTCACGGATGGGGTGACGGAACGTGGGGCAATGGTGAGGCAGTACCTGATGCGACAGGCACTCTTGGCACCGTCTCGATTAGCGCGGATGCGAATGTCAGCGTCACAGGAGTTGCAGGAACAGCGACCCTTGGATCGATTTCTGTATCCGCTGATGCGAATGTTAGTCCTACTGGGGTATCAGGCACTGGTACTCTTGGTACGCTTACGGTTACGGGTACAGCAAATGTCACTCCCACAGGGGTGGCGGGTACAGGAACGCTTGGGTCAGTTTCAGTCTCGGCTGACGCAAATGTTTCACCCACGGGTGTTGCTGGTACAGGAGCTTTGGGATCGGTTACGGTTACGGGTACGGCGACAGTCTCTGTCACAGGCGTGGCAGGAACAACAGGGCTTGGAAGCGCCACCGCAATCACAAGCAACACAATCCCTGTTACAATGGACGCGCTTACAGGGTATATTGGAGCGGTTACGTTCGATGGAGATGCGAATGTCGTTCCAACAGGCGTTAGCGCGACAGGTGCAGTCGGTACGCCGAATATATGGAGTCTTATTGACGACGGACAAACGCCCAATTGGGCCGCGATTAGTGATAGTCAGACACCGAATTGGTCAACTATTGATGACAGTCAAACACCGAATTGGGAAGAGGTAGCATAAATGGCAACTTACGTTAATGACCTAAGATTAAAAGAAATCGCCACGGGTGACGAATCGGGCACTTGGGGCACAAGTACAAATACAAATTTGGAGCTGATCGCTGAAAAATTCGGGGCGGCAAGCGAGGCTCTTTCGGACGCTAGTACTGCTACCATAACGATGGCGGATGGGACTAGTGATGCCTTTCGCTCAATGGCCCTTACCCTTACAGGATCTCTCTCACAGGCTTGTACGGTCACGTTAGCTCCAAATACTCTTTCTAACGTATGGGTAGTTCAAAACTCTGCTGGTAACACAGTTACATTAACCGCAGGCACAGGCTCAAATGTAGTCATACCAAATGGCGGTATACGCATGGTAGCTACCGATGGCGGTGGTTCTGGTGCAGCGGTCACTGATGTACTCGACGTATTAGGCGGTACAGGCAACGTAGGGCTTGGTTCAGGTGCGTTTGGCACAGGGCTGACTACAGGTACAGATAATGTGGCAGTAGGCGAAAACGCTGGTGATGCGCTGACCACCGGATCAGACAATACGTTTATTGGTGATAATGCGGGCGGTGCGACAACTACGGCTGGTAGCAACACGGCAATAGGTTCTGATGCGTTACTGGTTAATAGTACAGGTATCGGAAATACTGCCGTTGGACAAGCGGCATTAGATGCTAATACCACAGCAAACTACAACACAGCGATTGGAAGTGGCGCAGCGACAGCAAACACCACCGGTACAGAAATAGTTGCGGTAGGGAGAAATGCACTAGCAGCCAATACAACAGGAGCGTCTAATACAGCGGTTGGAATGAGAGCTTTAGACGCTAATACCACTGCGTCAAACAGCACAGCAGTTGGCGCTGATGCTTTAGGGACCAACACCACAGGTGCAAACAACACCGCTGTTGGTTATGCTGCTTTAACGGCCAACACTACAGGTCATTCAGGCGTAGCAATTGGCGAAGAAGCATTAACATCAAATACGACGGGAAATTACAATGTAGCAATTGGTTCAGACGCATTAAAGCTAAATACAACTGGCGGCGAAAACACCGCTATTGGCATTCAAGTTTTAGACTCAAACACTACAGGTGATGCCAACGTAGGCGTGGGTACTTCTGTTATGGCTGGCAATACGACAGGAAGTAATAACACCGCTATTGGAGGTAGTGCCTTGGGTGCTAACACCACAGCCGATAGCAACGTAGGGGTTGGAACAAATGCTTTAAGAATAAATACCACCGGGGCAAGCAATGTAGCTGTCGGAGTTTCTGCGTTATATGCAAACACGACTGCTTCAAACAACACAGCCGTAGGTACAAGTGCTTTAACCGCTAACACTACAGGCACGAATAATGTTGCGGTTGGTTATCAAGCTGCTCTTACAAACACTACAGGTGCAGACAACACGGCTATCGGGTTACAAGCGTTACGTTTAAACAGCACTGGAGATGATAACACTGCTGTCGGAACCTCTGCTTTAGATGCTAATTCGACAGGTAGCAACAACACTGCGGTGGGACGTAGTGCTTTGGTGGCAAACACCACGGGGGATGGCAATGCAGCGGTTGGATGGAATGCTTTAGACGCGAACACCACTGGCGACAATAATACCGCTATGGGGTATAGAGCATTAGGGGCGAACACAACTGCTGATAGCAACACTGCTTTTGGCAGAGATGCGTTAAGGCTTAACACCACGGGGACAGGAAATACTGCGGTGGGACTTGGAGCTTTGGATACAAACAGCACAGCTTCAAACAACACTGCCATTGGCTATGCTGCACTGCTTGCAAATAGCACAGGCGCACAGAACACAGCACTGGGTTATGGCGCTTTATACGCCAACACCACGGCGAGTAACAACATCGGTATAGGCTATCATGCGCTTTATGCCAACACCACAGGCGGCAGGAATATAGGTATTGGAAACTATGCTTTTGACAGCCAAGTAGGTAGTGGCAGCTATAACGTAGGTGTAGGGTGGGCGGTAGGTGATGCAGTTTCTACAGCTCAATACTGTGTGTTTATTGGTGATGTTGCAGGTGATGCTGTTACGACAGGCACACACAATGTTATCGTAGGTGGGGCCGCAGGTAGTGCATTAACCGATGGCAATTACAACGTTCTAATGGGTGGGCTGGTTGGTTCTTCTATGACCTCGGCTGTGAACAACGTAGGTATTGGATATGGTGCATTAGATGCAGACGTAGCCGGTACTCACAATACAGCCATTGGTGTAGATGCAATGGGATCTTCTAACGGTGCTGACTACAACGTGGCTATTGGAAATTACACCTTAGCTGCAAGTACTAGTTCTGATCTACAGTTTAATACTAATGTTGGTTATGCCTCTGGGTATGAAAATGCTCAATCAGGAACATACAACACTTCTCTCGGGTCGTATTCGGGCCGTAAAACGACTTCTGGGGCTAGAAACACCTGTATCGGAAGCTACGCTCTACAAAACATGACATCTGGCGATGACAATACAGTTATTGGTTATGCGGCTGGAACTACTGGGAATCCGGGTGGAAATGTAACAACACATAGCGATCATTTAATTGTAGGTAATGACTATACAGCATCAGCTTATGTAAAAGTTTCTTGGACAGTAACGTCGGATGAAAGAGATAAGACTGATTTCAAAGAGTTAAATGTTGGATTAGATTTTATAAATGCTCTTGAGCCTTGCACCTTTTACTGGGATGAACGAGCTAGGTATGTAGACACTACTGATCCAGATGTTGACCTAGATAAAGTTACCCATGATGGCACTCATAAAGGAGACAGACTAGATATCGGCTTTAAAGCGCAAGCGGTAGAAAAATTGGAGGAAGCTGCTGGTCATAAGCTATCCGATAAAACCAATTTAACCACAACTTTAACGGCAGACGGTAAGCAGTACGGTTTGAAATACGAACGATTTGTTCCAATTTTAGTTAAAGCGGTTCAAGAACTTTCAGATCAGGTAACGGATTTAAAAGAACAACTCGATAAATGTAACTGTGACTAGGAGACTAAAATGGCAGTAAAAAAGACTTTAACCTCGGCAATCCCTCATAGCGAA
>Ga0209404_10002052_pt1 | contig 12807 bp, 5 predicted proteins | sample TroAtlMetagenome_2_FD_187447 | JGI IMG/M metagenome (GOLD analysis project Ga0209404, IMG submission 187447) | Marine eukaryotic phytoplankton communities from Atlantic Ocean - Tropical Atlantic ANT8 Metagenome (SPAdes) (version 2) | ecosystem: Environmental > Aquatic > Marine > Oceanic | place...
CACGGTTATTCTCAGTTAGCTCTGGGTCTTCATTAACTGATAGTGATTCTGTATCAGGTGATTATACATATACTGTTAGTGTTAATAATAGTGGTGCTACAGGTAGAAAACATCTATACTTTAGAATTGCAACCATAGGTCAGTCAGTACCTTATACAACTGGTAGTGGTGGTGATGCTGAAACAACTTATCAAGCTAGATATACTACTACACATGATTTAATGTATGGTGGTGAAGGTTGGGCTACAGGTGATTACTTCTATGTATGGATGAAAGATGCTTACTATAAGGTAACTATTGAAGATACTAGTACATCTCAAATACAAGGTAACTTAGGTATAATAAGACCTACTCCTACATCATTTGATACACAAACAACTGTTACAGCTGAAAGCATACTTGGTGATTTAGAAACTGATATCGTAGCAACTAGTGAGTTCACTTCATCAGAAGTTAAGATTATAGGTAATGGTATATATCTTACTAATGGTACAGTATTTAATGCAACTTCTCCAACAGGAGATTTATTAAATGTAATTACTGGTGAGTGTAATGATATAGCTGACTTACCTACACAGTGTAAACATGGTTATGTAGTTAAAGTTAAAAATAGTATAGCTAATGAAGATGATTACTTTGTTAAATTCTTTGGACGTCAGAAATCAGACGGTTCTTATTTAGATGGACCTGGTACTTGGGAAGAATGTCCTGCACCTGGTCGTCTAGTAGAATTGAATCAAGGTACTATGCCTATACAAATAGTACGAACTTATGATTCTTCTAATAATAAAATTGTATTTGAAGTAGATCAAATTGTATGGGATAAATGTCCTTGTGGTAATACTACAACAGTACCTGAACCTTCATTTGTAGGTAAGAAGATAAACAAAATGATCTTCTTTAGGAATAGATTGGTTATGCTCAGCGATGAGAATGTAATCATGTCTCAACCTGGAGACTTCTATAACTTCTGGCCACGCTCTGCTATAACATATACTGCTTCTGACGTTATTGATTTATCTTGTAGTTCTGAAACTCCTGCTATAGTATACGATGGTATACAGGTAAACAGTGGTCTTGTATTATTTACTAAGAACCAACAGTTTATGTTGACTACTGACTCTGATGTCTTGAGTCCACAGACTGCTAAGATCAATGCATTATCTACCTATAACTTTAATATTAAAACTAATCCTATATCAATGGGTACTACTATAGCATTCTTAGATAATGCTGGTAAGTATTCTAGATTCTGGGAAGTAGCTAAGGTATTACGTGAAGGTGAGCCTATAGTAATTGACCAAAGTAAAGTTGTTAATAAATTATTTGATAAAGATCTAGACCTTGTATCTAATTCCAGAGAGAATGGTATCATATTCTTTAGTAAGAAAGATTCTAATACTCTATTCGGATATAAGTATTTTAATACTAGTTCAAAACGTATTCAACAAGCATGGTTTACATGGGAGTTAATGGGTACGATCCAACATCATGCAGTATTAGATGATTCATTATTTGTAGTAGTTAGAAATGGTAGTAAAGATGTACTACAGACATTCCCATTAAAATATGGTGAGGATGATAGAGAAGTTACAGATGATATGGCTACAGCAAATGCATTAGATGATATCACATATAGAATCCATTTAGATAACAGTACATTAATTGCTTCATCTTCTATAACATATGACGCTGCAAATGACTGGACAAAATTTAATTTACCTACGGGTTTTAATAATAGTTCAGGACAGCTAGCAGTCTATGCTTTACCAGGTTCTTCAGATGATCACTTCCAAGGTTATAGTCAGAACGTATCTACATTTGTAGAGAGTGGTGTTACTAAGGTAAAACTACCTGGCAACTGGAAGACCTATGATCCTCAAGAAGTAGAAGATGGTAATACTAATGATGATGTAACACCTGCCTATAATATAATACTTGGTTATCAATTTGATATGCAAGTTGAATTCCCAACTATATACTTTGGGCAACAAGCAGGTGAAGGTTACAGGAATATTACACATGGTTCTTTAGTAGTACATAGAGTTAAACTTAACTTTGGTGCTAATGGTATGTTTACTACTATCTTAGATAGAACTGGTAAACCACAATACACTGAAACGTGGGAACCTCCTATAGCTGATCAATATGGTGCTAATAGAGTAGGTATCAATGAACAAATAACAAGATCTATACCTACATATGAAAAGAATAAGAACTTAACTTTAACACTTAAATCGACACACCCCACACCTGCTACATTGTATTCAATGACATGGGAAGGGGATTATACCAACCAAAATTATAAGAGTGTCTAAATACATTCACCCAATCACAATGGAGGCTGCCTTAGAAGTAGCCTCTAATCTACTCCCTGCTGACCGACTAGAGGTCGAAGAAGGTCACGGGATAGATTCCACAGAAGCGTTAGTAGATGCCGTTCAAAAACCCTCTTGCGTATACTTCGTAGTGCCTAACGGCAAGACTGCTGGTATGGCTGGAGTCGATGCTGGAGGACAAATCTGGATGCTATGTACACCCGCTATTCATGACTACCCACTAACCTTTGCTAGAGAAGCGAAGCGTTATGTAGAAGGTAGACAAGAGAAGTTACTGTGGAACATTGTTGATAAACGAAACAAGGTCCATTTAAAATTATTACAGTTCTTAGGATTTAAATTTCTAAGAGAAGTTAAACATGGACCAAAACAATTATCCTTTATAGAATTTTGCCGTGTGTTTAGGAGCTAAGGCTAAAGCCGCCAATGAGGCGATGATGCGTGACTACGAGTATAAACTCGAAAAGCGTGAACGTAATTGGATGCAAACGTTAAGTTTAACTAACGTTCAGCATATCCAACATGAACAAGGGATAGATGCTAGCAACCTTGGGTTAGCTAATATCTATTCAGATATACAAGAGAAGCATGGGGAGTTAGTTGATCAAGTTTTCCAATCAAACGAAGCTGACTGGAAAGACTTCCTTGAGAAAAGTAAAGGTGCTGATATGAAAGCTGCAGGTAGATTAGGTAGATCTAGTGATAGAATAAGTGCTCTTGAGTTTGGTAATTATATGAAGAATGCACAACGTAGAGCTAACCAACTAACTAAAGCAGCTAAAGGTCTTAGTAAAGAAGGCGCTCAAGCAGCTGGTAGAGTTAGAGCTGAACAGTTACAATCGTTTGCTAAGGTTGCTTTCATTAAGAACCCTGATATGGCACCTCCAAAACCTGTACTACAGAATGTAGGTATGGCATCATTTATGGATGCTTTAAGTATCGGTAGTTCTATTGCAGGTATAGCTGGAGGTCTTGGACCTGGTGGTGCAGGATTATGGGACTAATTAATTATGACTAAATATTATCCTCAAGCCCCTATAGATTGGGCTACATCTTTAGAGAAAATCTATGCCAGACAGTCTAAACAGTTAGAAGAGCATCATGCTAATCTCAGACAAAGAGATAAGCAGATGGTTGATAAAGTAAATAATGATAACTTTGTAGATAACCTTGCAAAAGTTGCTGAGTTTTCTACTTCTGCAGGTAGTCTTGTACAAAGTGTAAAGAAATCTAGAGCAGCGAACGAAGAGAAAGATAGATCTGCATTCCAAGTTAAATGGGCTAAAAATGCTTTCAAAGAAGAGGATTATAAAACACTTAATGATACTTATAAATTAATAAAAAAAGATATAATTAAAGGTGATGTTAAAACAAGAGATGTTATAGAAAAACTTAAAGCAGATGGTAAGCTTGAACTTGCAAAAGGATTAGAAAATCTATCAGCTAAAGAACAGATTTTTGCACAAGAATTAATTGCAAGGAAAACTATAGCGGCATCAGTAAATGATAGTGGATTCAATGCACATCTAAGTGAGTCTGGTGGTCTTACTCTCAAAGGAGCTGATAAAGATGCTGCACGTAAAAAATGGCAAATAGGACAATTATCTCATTTACAACTTAGTGATGAATTTTTAGTTGCTAATGTATTAGGTGAGTTAGATAGAAAATCTTCTACAGCTAGAAATCTTGATATAGCTAAAAGTAATACTGAGTATTCTTCTAATAAGGATTTAAATTTTCTTGAGCAATTATCTACTAGAAGTGGAGACCCAGAATCTTTTGGTAGTTTTGTAGATTCAACACATTCTGATCTTGTACAGCAATTCACAGAAAATCCACAAGAAGGGTTTACAGCAACTCAATCTGCTACCCAGGCTATTTCTAATAAATTAGAAAGGTTATTAATGGATGAACATATAACCTTAGATGATTTAAATAGTTATTTTGGATTTAATATAGAACATCCTGCTGCTCATAATGTAGGTAAAGCTTATTTCAGTAAAGAACAAGTAAATGAATTAGTTGCTGCTGGTAAAATAGGAGCAGGTAGAAAGCAAGCTAGAAATGATGCAATCGTAAAGAAAGAAGCTTTTGATTTAAGAACTAAAGCATTAACACCAGGCTCTTTTGAATCTACTGAAGACTATAATGCAGAGATTGATTCATTAGTAGGAAAAGGTTTAAGCTTAGAAAATGCTGGTAAGTTAAAGAATATAAATATATTCGCTCAAACAGCAGATCATTATACTAGTACTCTAAAAGAATATACACCTGTAAAAATTGCTAATGCATCTCTTGAAGAGATAAATAAAATACCTAATGAGAAAGCTAGGGAAGTTATAAGAAAAAGGAAACTTCAATTATTAGAATCAGAAAAGATGTACGGAATATCCAAAGGTAGTATGGATAGTATCATCATGAATGCACCTGAAAGAGCTGTACCGTGGAAAGTAGGTATGGAAGTAAAAGGTACAGGAATTTCTGGTGAAATTGCTATGGAAATTGATAACCAAGGTGAAGCATTAAGAGCACAATTAGTTTGGGCTCAATATGATGATGATGGTAATTTAGTTAATCCTAATACTGAAATCAATACTATAGTATCTACTTATAAAAGGAATCTATGGGATTCTAGAGGAGGCGGTACTACAGACGGAGACGGTTTATATTCTATAGATTCTACCACTAATACCTTTAGTAATTATATAGATCAAAGTAGAGATATAGCAACTCTTGGTAGAGGGTCTAATTATACTGATGCAAATTATGAAACTTGGCAAACTCAAGCACAAGGGTTTAAAGGTTGGACTTTGAAATCAGGTACACCATTATTAACTAAAGAAGATATACAGCATACATTCCTTACTGGTGATATGTCAGATAGAATGGAATTTATGATGCAACAATTCCCTGATACTGATATAACAGATATTTTACAACATTCTATAGATATATACACAAAAAATCCGAGTCATGATTCTTGGACAGGTGCGTTAAATTTAAAAAATGTTGCTGAATTCGATGGTAATCAGAAAAAGAAACAAAGAGCAAAAGATTCTATGATAAAAGGTTTGGATATGGTATATAATTCTTTTGATAGAGATAGTCCAAATGGTAAAGATGCATCTGAATTAAAAAATTTATTAACAATAAAAGGTTGGGGTTATTTAAACAACGACCAGAAGAAACGAATACTATTTTATTTATCTCAAAATACTGAATGGTTAGATGAAATAGAAGAAGGTGCTGATGCCTTTGAAGATCAATTAAACAAAAACACTGAAAAAGGTTTTGATCTACCTGATGATACAACTGACACAATGAACAATTATGGCTAATACCTATGGGGATTTAGGAGGTGAACAGAATCTAGATCAAGATTTAGAGAACCTTAGTTCACCTAAAAGCCCTGATGATATTCAGATTCTTAACGAATCACCAGCAATAGAATCTGAACAACCTTCTACGGAAGGAACAATACAAGAGACAAGCGGTGAAGGTATCCGTAGCATGGAACAGGTCTACCAAGACCGCATAGCAGAGGGTAGAGACCCAGGAAGACCTGGGGTTGTAGGCACCGCACAAGATATACTTGAAGGTACAGGTAGAAATCTATATGGAAATGCTGCTCCTGTTGTAGGTATTACTGATACTATTATAGATACTCTAAATTTATTAGAAGTAGGTCATAGTACTAAAATACCTAAACTACCTAAATATGAAAGTAACGCTACACAAGCCTTAAGAAACATTTCAGGAATTGTCATACCATCATTAGGTCTAAGATCTATGGCTATCAATGCTGCTAGTAAATATCATGCAGCAGGTAGTATGGCTCAAAAAGCTCCTTGGTTATATTCATTAGGTAACAAAGCTTCCTTTCAATACTTCGCTAAGGCTGGTATTGATATCTTTACTGGTGGCTTAACAGATTTTGTTGCTGAACAAAACCAAAGAAATGATAACTTCTTAGGTACTTTAAAAAACTATTGGCCTAAAACATATCAATGGATACCTAATAGTGTAGCTTCAACTAAAGATGATAAAGCAGGAGAACTGAGAGCTAAGAATGTAGCTGAAGGTGCTTTATTTAGTGTACTATCTAGTGTAGTTGAAGGAGCAGCTTATCTAACTGGTGCTGGTAGAAGTATAAAGAGGACTTCTAAACTTATACCATCTAAAGAAGGTGGAGTTAAAAACTTAGACGAACTAGGTAAGGATCAATTTACTGATATTGTATTTGATCCAGACAATCCAATTCAAGATGCTGTCTTAAGAAACTATGCTAGAAAAGAATATGAATTAGAACTTCTGAATAAATATTATGGTGGATCAATAAACTATGATCTATATACTGAAAGTGAGACTTTAGTTAGAACTAAAGATCCTGGTGGTATAATAAATGCTAAAGTAGATGCTGCTCAAGTACAGAATAATATAGATTCTGGATGGGGTAGGATTGGTAATCTTATACACGAAGCTACTAGAAAAGAAGGAATTGAATTAGAAAATCTAAGTAATAGAACATTAGTATCAGAGTTAACACAACAATTAAAAGAAGGTGGTAACTTCAGTAAAAGATTAAAATCAAACAAACTGATTACTGCTAAGATGATGGATGAAGCTGGTAAGAAATTAGCTGCTACATTATTAAATCCTAGAGTAGATACTGATGATATATTAGGTATATTAGAAGAGTTTAAAAAAGCAGTTGATGAATCAGCGATTAGAATTGTAGGTAAGAAAGGTATCTCTGGTGCCATCAAAGATCTAAAAGAACAGATGTTAGATCTAGATGTACATAAAGCACGTGGTTATTTAGTAACTTCAGAAGGCGGTCAGATTGCTGATATGTTAGAAGGTGCTAGATTAATGGAAGGAGGAGATTCTGTTAGAAGAACTATTGATTTAATGGCTGATCGTTTAGAAGTATTAATGGTAGAAAAAGGACTCGCTAATTTTGAAGCTAATTCCATGTTGTCTAATATGAGAGCTTGGCAAGAAGCTGTAAAAACTGGAGATAAAGAAGTCATTAATGCTGCTGCTGATACTATTTTAAATAATACTAATAGTAGATTAACAGAACTTATACCTAGAGCTAAAGAATGGACAGATACTATAAAAGCTGTAGCATTAGAAAAACCTGAATTCCTTAGACCATTACTGTTAGCAAACGAAATGACAGATGGTAATGTAGATAGTCTATATAAACTACATAATTGGGCAGGAGAAAATCTAGCTACATTTAAAAAAGCTTTATATGATGCTAACCCAGAAGTACCTTCTATTGTAAATAAAGCAATGTGGAGTACTATATTTAACTCTGCACTATCAGCTATTGCTACACCAATTAATGCTGGAGTAGGTAACTTAACTGGTTTATTAGGAAAAGGTTTAGCTACTATTAGTGGTGCTGCTTTACAAGGTGATGTTGCAGCTGTTAAAAAAGCTATGGTAGCTCATTTCTCATTTGATGATACCTTGCAGAAATCTATGGATCATGCAAGATTAGTATTTAGAAAAGCTTCTATAAATCCTGAAGAAGTTAGTTACATGATGCGTGGTGATATAGCAAGAGAATCTGAAAAAGGATTAGATGCTATTAGAGCTTGGTCTGATGCAGCTGCAGAGAATGGTGAGTATGGCGGTCAAATGATGCTTAAAGTATTTGATGACTTAGATGCTTTAGCTAAAGATCCTGTACTTAGATTTGGAGGTAATTCAATGTCAGCATTGGATGGTTTCTCTAAATCAATATTAGGCATGACTGAAGCTAAATACAGAGCCTTCAATAAGTTAGCACAAGAAGGTGTTGAAATAACAGATAAGAATTTCAAAAAAGCTGTTGATGAAATATATGATAGTTTCTTTGATTCTAATGGCCTATTAAATGAAAAAGCAGTGAATGCAGCTACAAGTGAAATAGCATTAAATGCTGATTCTCCTATTGTAGATGGTATGAATAAATTCATTAGACGATTCCCTGCTGCTAGAACCTTTATATGGTTCCCTAGAACTACAGCTAATGTTATAGATACATTCGGTAAGTGGAGTCCAGCTGGTGTATTCTCTTCTGATTATCATAAGATGTGGGGTCCATTAGGTAGGAAGAAATTAAACGAATTCTCATTTGACGAGATATCTAGTATATTACAAGCTAAAGGTAAACCAGTAGATGAGTTTGCTATGAATACCTTTGAAATGCTTAGATATGAAGTTAAAGGTAAGGCTGCTATAGGAAGTTTAGCTGTGACTATGGCTGGTATGGCAGGTATTAATGACAGATGTACTGGTAATGGTCACTATAAAAAGGATGTACAGAAATCTAGAATCCGTAGAGGATGGAAACCTAAGTCATGTAAAGCACCAGGTACTAACAAACAAGTTAGTTATGAATGGATGGGTCCAGTAGGAGACTGGTTATCTTTAACATTAGATATAGTTGATAATGCTGATACTTTAACTACTGCTATTCAGGAAGATTTATTTAATAAAGCAGCTTTTGTATTAAGTTCAGCTGTTACTAATAGATCAGTTCTATCTCAATTAGAACCTATGTTTGATGTATTACAAGGTAATGGAGCAGCTGCTACTAGATGGGCTAGTTCCTTTGGTAATAACTTAGTACCTTTAGGTAGTTTAAGAAATGAAATTGGTAAAATATTATATCCTCAATTACGTCAATTACGTTCTGAATTAGATCAGAATTTAAGAAATAGAAATGCTTATTTAGATGCTTTTGATCCTGAACGTGCCTTACCTTCTGTAGTAGATCCTGTAGATGGTAACGAAGTAGGTGGTGAACCTAATTGGTTCTATAGAATCTTTAATAGAGGACCAATGAAAGTAACATCTTTACCTTCAAAAGAAAATCAATTCTTAATTGATATAGAATTCAACAGTACTCCTACAATGCGTATGAGCCAAAGAGGTGCAGTACTAGAGAATCATGAGATAACTGCTATCAATACAAAGATAGGTGAAGAAGGTTATTATAAAAGTAAAATAAATGAGATAATGAGAGATGCTGCTAAACTAACTTATACTGCTCCTGATGGTACAGTATATAAAGGTTTTAAAAGTATTATCTTAGCACAACGTAGAGGATTTATACCATCTTCAATACTTGATAAAGCTAAATATGCTAATATTTATTCTAGACTTACTTTAGCCTATGAACATGCTAAAAAATTAGCAGAGAATAGTTTAGATGAACCAATGAGATCTGGTATTAGAGAAAGAGAATATGCTATTGATGAGGCTTTACATAATCAACAGACTGGTGATTTAAACCAGCTCTACGAAGACTCTGGCTTACAGAAAACACTAAACATAGGTAAATGACTTATTCAACGGAAGTTAGCCACACTCAGACAGTGACAGGTAATAGGGATTTTAATGTTACTTTCCCTTTCTTAGCTACAACTGATCTGAGAGTACAACTACAGGGAGTTACTAAATCTCTCAATACAGATTATACAATTGTACAATTAGGGGCTAGCACCGTTGTTAATTTCAACACAGCTCCTAATAATACTGAAGTTGTACGTATCTTCAGAGATACAGATATAGAGAATTTAAACGTTTCATTTCAATCTGGTAGTTCTATTAGAGCTTCAGATTTAAATAATAACAACACCCAGTTATTATATTCAGCACAAGAATTCGGTACATTAAAAGAAGATAACTCAGTTGCTTTCTCTTTAGGAGATAAAGGTGACTTACAGATTAATAGTTCATCTGACTGGCAGCTTCAAAACAATGTTGTTGAAAATGCTAACATGGCAGACAACAGTATTGGTAATAATGAGCTAATTGATGGAAGTATTACTGGTGGTAAGCTTGCTAGCTTATCTATCACTACTTCCCAACTAGCTGCTACTGCAGTTGATGCAACTAAGTTAGCTAATAATGCTGTAACTTCTGATAAGCTAATAGCTAATGCAGTAACAACTGTAAAGATAGCTGACGATGCTGTAGACCCCACTAAGATAAGCCAGACAAACGCAGCAGGATATGGTTTCACCCCTCCAGGTGCAGTTATATGGTATGCTGGTAGTTCAGCTCCTACAGGCTATTTAAAAGCTAATGGAGATAGTATTCCAAACGGTAGCGGTACCGTACAAGGTATTAGTTCTGATTTCTCTGGTTTATATGCTATAGTAGGTGGTAATTTACCTGACTTACGTGGTGAATTTATTAGAGCTTTAGATGATGGTAGAGGTGTAGATTCAAGTAGATCAGTAAGAAGTACTCAAGATGATGATACTGTAGCACATAATCACTCTGCTACAATGGGTAATGAAGGGAACCATACACATAGTGTTTCTACTAATAACTCAGGGAACCTTAAATTGTATACACCTCGTGGTTATCTATCAGGTAATTCCGGCCAGGACGATGTAACAACTATTGCTAGTTGGGACGGGATAGATAACTCCCCAGAAGGCGGTAATGAGGATAATTGGTCTGGTGCTACAATTCCAACTAAACCTGGAGCAGATCATAATCATACAATAAATGAATCAACAGCTGGACTGCACTCACATAGTATAAGCGTATCAAATAGTAGCGGTGGAACAGAAACAAGACCAAGAAACGTGGCTCTTTTAGCCTGTATTAAATACTAATTATGACCGTAACAACTGAAGAATTTAAAAATGGTATAAGCTCCACCACTTATTCCTTTACATTTCCATATTATAAAACGTCCGATGTTAAAGTAGCTGTATGGAATACATCTACTAACGTCTGGGACTTAAAAACTGAAAATACAACTGGTCAAACTGATAATGATTACTGGATAGATGGAGGGAGTGTTAAATTTAATAGCAACCCTACTTCAGGTACTGGTAACATACATATCTATAGAGAAACTGATGTAGACACATCCAAAGCAACATTTGCTGCAGGATCTTCTATCAGAGCTACAGACCTAAATAATAATGAAACGCAGATACTTTATGCTGCACAAGAAAGACAAGGACAGAAAATATTAGCTAGTGATATAAAAGCGGGTAGTATTACATCTACACAATTAGCAGACAATGCTGTTATATCATCTAAAATACTTGATGGAACTATTGTTAATGCTGATGTTAATGCTTCTGCAGCTATAGCAGGTACTAAAATCAGTCCTAACTTTGGGGCACAAGCTATATCTACTAGTGGTAATCTATCTGCAGGTGCTACAACAATTACTGGTAACATTGCTGTTTCAGGGAATGTTGATGGTCGTGATATAGCAGCTTTAGGTACTAAATTAGATGGTATTGAAACTGCAGCTACAGCTGATCAAACAGGAGCTGAAATTAAAGCAGCTTATGAAGCAGAATCAAATACTAATGCCTATACTGATGCTGAGAAGAGTAAATTAGCGGCTATAGATGCTAATGCTACAGATGATCAAACAGCTGCAGAGATAAGAGTATTAGTAGGAAATGCTTCTGATAGTAATGTATTTACAGATGGTGATCATGTCAAGCTTGATAGTATTGAATCTGGGGCTACTGAAGATCAAACAATAGCTGAGATCAAATCACTTATAGCTGGTTCACCTCTCGATGCTTCACACTTAGCAGCTAATTCAGTAACCACTTCAGAGATAGATAATGCTCAACTCACAACGCTTGCTGGTATGCAGTCAGGTACTGCTTCTGTTTTGGCGGGCTCTACAGCTCTTACCTCTACTACTGCAGAGCTTAACTTGCTGGATGGCAAGAGCGTTGTCACGACAGTTAGCGGTAGCTCTACTGATACTCAGTTACCGTCTGCAAAAGCCGTTAACGATCAAATCCTTTCAGTCACTAATGCTTTAGGTGGTTTCGTTGCTATTGCTAATGAAACTGTATTCCCAAATGCTAACCCAGATCCTAGTGATGGAACTGGTACTGTTGTGTCTATTGGAGACGCAGGTGGTCTAGCGATTAATGGTAGTGGGGTAGCTACAGTATCTAATGGTAATGTAGCCAACAACGCAACTATTACTATCAATGGATTCCCTAGTACTTTAAATAATACAAACCTATCTACAGGACAAGGACTCCAGGTACAGACAACAAGTACCTTACATACATATGACTATCATAAATTAATACCTAATGAAGCAGGTGTTGGTAATATCCAAACTGCTATTGATGATTTTAATAATAGATATCAAGTAGCAACTAGTGCTCCTTCTACACAAGCTGATGGTACAGCTCTAGAAGAAGGTGATCTTTGGTATGATCAAGGTAATGATGAGATGAAGGTGTATGACAATACACTTACAGCATTTAAAGCTATATCATCTACAGGTAACTATTCAATACTTGATTTAAGGAATGCTGCTAATAATGGGACTGCTGTATATGACGGAAGTATAAAAGACTATACCCTTGTAACTAAAGGTGGTACGAGTGCTGTTAACCCTAACCATGCTGCTCAACTTATCGTTAGTTTAAATGGTGTTATACAGGAACCTAATACT
>Ga0209404_10002053_pt1 | contig 12805 bp, 5 predicted proteins | sample TroAtlMetagenome_2_FD_187447 | JGI IMG/M metagenome (GOLD analysis project Ga0209404, IMG submission 187447) | Marine eukaryotic phytoplankton communities from Atlantic Ocean - Tropical Atlantic ANT8 Metagenome (SPAdes) (version 2) | ecosystem: Environmental > Aquatic > Marine > Oceanic | place...
ATCACACCCAGCTCCTGCTACACTACATGCTTTGTCGTGGGAAGGAGACTATTCACCTAAAAACTATAGACGTGTCTAAATACATCCATCCAATAACAATGGAGGCTGCCTTGGAGGTGGCCTCTAACTTACGTCCAGAAGACCGTAGAGAGGTCGAAGAAGGACATGGGTACGATCCAATAGAGTATGCTAAATTCATCGCTCAGGAAGGCTCTGCTGTGTATTTCACAGTGCCTAACGGCAAGACTGCTGGTATGGCTGGAGTCGGTCCAGACGGAGCTATATGGATGATATGTACACCAGCTATTAAAGAGTACCCACATACGTTTGCAAAAGAATCCAAGAGGTTTGTTGAGAGTAGAACAGAACCTTTACTTTGGAACGTTGCAGACAGACGAAATACAGTCCACTTAAAACTACTCAAATTCTTAGGGTTTAAATTCTTGAGGGAACTCAAGTATGGTCCTAACCAATTATCCTTTATCGAGTTTTGCCGTGTGTGCAGATCCTAATGCGGGTGTAAGACAAGCCGCAAAAGAAAAACATCAACAAAAGATGTTTAATTATAAGTCTCAGTCAGTTAAATACTGGAACAGAGAGACTAGATATGTAAATCAAAAATCAGCAATACTAAGTCTAGGTGAATCTAGAGGACGTAGCGACATCATGCAAATGATAGAGCGTAAACGTGCTGCTGGATTAACAGCTAAAGAATCTACTGCTAAAGCTTACGCTGTAGGGCAGTATGTACCTACAGGAGAAGGCTCTAGGACAGCTGGTAGAAATACTTGGCTTGGTTATTTAGCTGCAAAAAAGAAAGTTGATCAAGGTATTAAACAGGCAGCTGGTCGTGGTCAAGGTATTTTACTAGAAGGTTTAAAGAGAAACAGAACTCAAATGTTAGCTAAAGCTGAGACTTCTGTAGGAGCTAGACCTGAGTTTGGTGCTGCTGTTATGATGCCTGGTAAAGATACTGGTGCTCAAGTAATGGGTGCTATTAGTACAGCTTTATCTATAGCTTCTTTATTTGCTGGTAGTGATATTAGAATGAAAGAAGACATAGAACAAGTAGGAGTATCTCCTGATGGGCATAAGATATATGAATTCAACTACATAGGTAAGTCAACTAGATACCGTGGAGTTATGGCTCACGAAGTAGCTAAGATTGATCCTATGGCTGTAGGTATAAGAGACGGTTACTTAGCAGTTAATTATGGTAAAATTGATGTTAACATGGAGGTGATCTAATGGCTCAAAAAGATGTAACAAAAACAAATACTTTTGATAAACTGATTTCAGATCATACAGGTGCATTACCTTCTATTAGTAATACTAATTATAATGAAGTAGATGAACCTGATGAAGTAGAAAATGTTGAAGAAGCTATCAACGCATCTATTAAAGATAAAGAACAAGCTACTAATGATGCTATATCATTAGCTAATCATTATCAACGAGTTAAAGAAAGTAAGCTAAAAATGCTTACTGGTATGATAGAACCTGCTTCCAAAATATTTAAGTATATGAAAGCAAGAGAGGCTAATGTAGATATATATGAGAATTATGAGAAGAATTATAAAAAGAAAGGAAAGATAAAAGAAGAACAATACTGGAAACCTGCTCCTGATCAAGATCCTAATTCACCTTCAGGAGTTTATAAACCTAGTGATGGTCCTCCTGTAACATTAAAAACAAGTACAGTTGATACTGAAACTGGTATAGAAAAAACTGAAGATCAACTTATAGAGGATCAGTTAGCACTAGAAACTAAATTACTTGAACGTCTTAAAGATAATCTATTAGCTAAAGATTTTAATGATCTCAGTTTAGATGAACAGCAAGTTTACCTAAACGATGACCAAGAAACTATAACTAATAAAAATGCTAATCAAGCTACAATAGAAATTAAAGAGAATTTCGATACTCAAATAGTAGCTGAATTAGGAGTTCAAAAGATACTATGTGTAGAAGGCATGGGATGTATGGATACTCCTATGAGTTATTTTGAAGCTACAGAACCTGGCAGAAGTTCTCAAGATGCTGCTTGGATTCCATACTTATACAAAGATGCTATCCATGATTTCAATGCTGCTAATGATGATCTCATACAAGCTATAGGTAAGAAAAGATATATACAAAGAGTCTTTCCTAATTTAATGGAGACAGGAGATCAAATCAGAGGAAAGGTATTAAGTTCAGCTATCAATCAAAAACTAGAGAATAGAAAAAATGATAGGTATGTAAGTACTTATAATGAATGGGAAGCTAGTAACTTTGATACAGCATTATTATGGGGAGATCAGCCTGGTAGTTTTATTAATATTAATGAAGTAGGTTTAGATGGTTCTAAAGATAATGTAGCTGCATGGAATGACCTTGGAGATATGCTTATACATTGGCATAAAAAAGGTTACATAAACAAAGAAGATTTAGAAGCTCTTATAAATGAAGCTGAGATACCAGTCAGAGGTAGTAAGGATAAGACGGCAACAATGGAAACCTTGAATAAAACTACTAAAGCTGTAAGATCTAGGATAGCTGGTTATTTGTCTGAAGAGAAATCAGACGCTGAGATAGCACAAGAACAACTTACTGACAAAGTAGATGGTTTAGTATCTAATGTAAGGAAACGCTGGGCAAAACGATATAAAGAAGAAGGAGTATTACCTACTACAGAAGAGTTAATTTCTGAAATTAATAAGATATCAGATGCCGTTAGTGGTCAGGTAAGTTATACATCTGACTTATTTAACCCATTAAAGCAGTTTGATTCACAAACTAAACGTGAAAGAACAAGAGATATAATAACATTAGAAGGTCAAATGAGTCGTAATGAAGCAGTATCTTGGGAATTAATAGAAAAATTACCTCAAGCTGAACGGCAAAAGTATATAAATTATGGTAATAGAAAAGGTTTTAATGGATTTACTTCTGATGAACAAACAAAGATTGATGAAAATATTTATCTTCTTTTTGAAGAGATAGCTTCATTACCTAAAGCAAGTCTTAAAAATGATTATAGATACCAGTCTTACCATTCTCAAGCTGAGAAGATATTTAAGAGTGAGTATCAAATACACTTTGATTCAGCTCCTGCTGACTTACGAGACAGAGGGAAGCATAAAGAACGTAAAAGATATGCTATGGAGAAAGCTTTTGCTGCAGTACAGGAAGAGATAACTAAAGTAAATGCTGGTGAAAAGAATAGAATTCAATCTAAAACAGTTGCAGAATATGATAAAGAAACAGCTAATTTAGATATGAAAGAATCAGCAAAAATAGTTAATTACATAAATAAGAATCCTCAATTAGCATTGACTGTTAATGCTTATCATGGTCCAGCAGAAAAAGAAGCTTTGATACAATTTGAAAAGTGGAAAAATGGGGATGCTCCTTTTCCTACATACTTTAGTAACTACTCAAGATTATATAAAGGTACTTATACTAATGCTGCAGGTGAGGTTCGTAATAAAGATTCTTTATGGTTTGCTAATCAAAGGTATAAAGCAACTCGAAATATTGACACAGATCTTGGTGAGAATTCTGAAACTTCAAATGTACCAGGTGTAACTGAATATGCAGCTACAAATGATCCTAGTAAAGCAGCAGCTGTTATTAATGCAAATGGTATAGATGCTGTCATTAGTGACTTTGAGAATCCAGATGCTGATAATGGCTTTGATACTATTACTGGTGCTGAATATCCATGGGGAACTAAAGCTGAAGACAAGTGGGTATTACCAGAAGGTTTAACAGTATCTACAGCTACAATTGGTGAATTAATACACGCTAGTAATAGGAATAAAGGGAACTTAAGATATGGTATGTATGATATACCTGCTTCAGTTTTAAAGCAAATGTTAATGGACGGTGTTATAAATAAAGATGCTGTCTTTGATGAAGATACACAGAAACTAATCTTAACTAGAAGGATACTGACTAAAGCTAATAATGCTAATAGTTTGAAAAATTTAGATTCAACATTTAGAAGACTTAACTGGTTAGAGCCAGAAGAAGTAGAAGAATTTAAAACACTACTAGAATCAATTACTGGAGACGAAAGGTTTTCAGAAGACCCTTACTATGCATTAACTATACTTAATCCTTCTGCAGCCAAGGCTGTGTTGAATATGAGTATATCTGGTGAGGTAGGATCTGAAGAGTCGATAATAACCAATCTAGATACTTTAGAAATTTCTGATAATACTGAAAAAGAGATTGAATATGGGTTACCTCTTGATACAAAAATTACAATTAGTGGATGGTTGAAATCAGGAGTAACAATTCGTTATGCAAATAAAACAGATGAATTGGAAAAACGTCAACTTGGAGATACTAAACCTGGACCATTAGGTACTACTCTTGTATTTAGTGTAATCTCTGGATCTAATACAAGTAAATATTTAGGTTGGAAAACACAATGGTAAAAATTACTAAGGTAATAACTAAAAATGGAAAATGACTTCACACAAGAAGAAAGAGATTTAGCTAACCAAGAATACCAAGAAACAGTACAGAGAAATATAACAGCTAATGAAAATACAGAAGTAGCTTCACCTCAATATGGGTTACGTCATGGCGAACCTTTTACTTCTGAGCAGTTAGACCCCAGAGATACAGAAGGAAACTGGGGTGTAGGTGCAGTAACTGAAGAATTAAAATCAGCTGTCTTAGGTGGTATTCAAGATACAGCTTCATCTATACAGACTTTCCCTGAACGTGCTATCGATACACTTTCAGGAGAAGTAAGTAGAGAAAGAAAAGAGAAAGGTGTATACAAACCTGAATGGAATCCTTTTGTAGATGAAGATGATCCTATCATAACTAAAACATGGTGGGGTCAACTACTAAGAGGTACAGTACACTTTGGTACTATGGCAGCTGGTGTAGTAGCCGCAGGTTCTGCAGCAGGTGTCACAGCTCCAGCTTCACTAACAGGTATGGCTGGATGGGGACTTATTAGAGCTGCTGGTATTGGTGCTATATCTGATACTATATCTCATACAACAGATGAACAGAACGCATTAGGAATGATGCGAGATCGTTTCGGTTGGATGGATACACCATTAAGTACTAGAGATACAGACCATCCTTTAATGATGAAATTCAAAAACATCGTAGAAGGTATGGGTATTGGTATACTCTTTGATAGTGCCGCTATGGCTCTTGGAAAGGGTAGTAAGTACGCAAAGGCACAAGTAGCTAACAGACAGAAAAGTGTAGAACTACAGACTGTTAGAAAGGCTATACAAGAACTTAGAAGAAATGAACATGGATTCAGAGCTAGCAAAAACTCACCCGTAGCTGGTAGACATCAGGGAAATCATTTATCCCAAGACAAAGATCCTTATGTCGTTTGGGAACGAAACAAAAGAATTAGAAATGAATGGGGAGCTGAAGAAGGCTCTGCTGGTAATGTAACAACTCCTGTACAAAGAGAAAGGATCGCTAGAGAAACAGGTTTAACTGAAGAAGTTGTTGTTGATACTCTATCTAGATTATATAGTGCAGATAAATTTCAACAAGTATTAAAAGCTGTAGATGGAAATAAGAAGCGTTTAGTAGAAGTATTTGGAGATGCTATCGCAGCTCACCAACGTATTACTTCAGGACGAAATGCTGCTGAAATGTCAGCTGCAGAATATTTAGATGAAATACTGAAAACTTCAATTAAGTTTGATGTTACTGACATAACTGGTAGAAAGATAGATGAGATTACTACTATCACAGCACAAAATGTTGTTGTTAGTGATTTAGTTGTATCTACACTATTGCAACAGTTAAGAGATTTAGGTATAGCTGGAAGAGAGATATCAGATTTTCATAACTTATTAGATATAGATAGTCCAACGGATCAAATAGTAGATACTATGTTAACTGCATTAGCTGAATCTAAAAGAGCTAAAGCTACATTATCTCAAGAGTTTAGAAACTTAGGAGCTAAAAGAAAGGTAGCTATAGAAGAAGCTGTTAAGCAAGAAATAGTAGATGCTAGAGAAACTATACAAACTATACTTAAAATAGCTAATAAAGATGAAGATGGAGATTTAGTACTAGCTTTGTTTGAAGCCTTCTCATCAATGAAAACAGTTAACTCTGTAGAGGACTTTACTCAATGGGCTAGAAAGATGATCCGTGGAGGAGAGATCGAAGGTAAAGCACAGATAGGAGCTATGGTCAGAGAACTTCAAGGAGTCATGATACATAGTGTACTTAGTGGACCTAAGACACCAGCTAGAGCTATTATTGGTACTAGTACTGCAACCTTCTTAAGACCATTTGCACAAGCTATAGGAGCTACTCTAAGCTATCCTTTTACTGGAGATGCTGTTACCATGAGAGCTGGTTTGTCTTCACTTAATGCAATGATGGAAGCTATTCCAGAGTCATTTGAATTATTTAAAACTAAATTAAACTCTTACTGGAGTGGAGATCTATCAACAGTAAAGACAAGATTTGCTGAATATACAAGAGGAGATGATAACTGGGAAATCTTAAGACGTTTCTCAGAAAGTGAGCAAGCTACAGCTGGAGATAAAGCTGCATTTTCTATGGCTAATATGGCTAGAAATATGAATGATAATAATTTCTTAACTTACTCTACTAAAATAATGGCAGCAACTGATGATGCTTTTGCTTATATTTTAGGTAGGGCTAAGATGAGAGAGAAAGCATTTAGATCTGCTATGGATGCAAAGAGTAAAGGAGCACTAACATCTTATCAAGCTGTTACACCTGATCTCGTGAAAATATATGAAGAAGATTTCTATAGACAAGTATTTGATGCTAATGGTAATATAACAGATGAAGCTACTAAGTTTGCACGGAAAGAAGTTACGTTAACTCAGGAACTAACTGGATTTGCTGAAGGTTTAAACTCAGTATTCCAAGCTAACCCATGGGCAAAACCTTTCTTTTTATTTGCTAGAACTGGGGTAAACGGGTTAAATCTTACTGCTAAACATACTCCATTACTTAACTTCTTTGTTAAAGAATGGAATGATATAGCATTTGCTAATCCAAATAACTTAGAAAGTGTAGCTAAATATGGTATTACTAATGCTGCAGAACTAGCTAATGCTAAGGCATTGCAAGTTGGTAGGCTATCTATGGGATCTGCTATGATTAGCATGGCTGCATATTCTTATTTAAGTGGTAATCTACATGGCAATGGTCCAGTAGATAGGCAAACTAGACAGATGTGGACTGATGCTGGCTGGAAACCTAGAACAATAAAGCTAGGTGGTGTGTGGGTTAACTATGATGCATTTGAACCATTTAACCAAATACTATCTATTGTAGGTGATATAGGTGATGCTAGTCAATTAATGGGAGAAGAGTGGACTGAAGATCAATTCCAAAAGATCTCTCTTATTGTTGCTCAAGGTTTAACAAGTAAATCTTATTTAGCTGGTATGCAGCAATTTGTTGAATTATTTAGTGGAAGACCTGGACAATTTAATAGGATTGTAGCTGGATTAATGAATAATCAAATACCTCTTTCAAGTCTAAGGAATGAATTAGGTAAAGTGTTTACACCGTATACAAGAGAATTAGGATCAGGAATTGCAGATGCATTACGTAATAGAAACTTATTACTTGAAAAAGGACCAGGACAAGATTTACCTATCAAATATGATATTTTAAATGGTAAGCCAATTAAAGATCATGATCCTATGACTAGATTTTTCAATGCTATAAGTCCTGTTAATTTTAATTTAGATTATTCAGAAGGAAGAGATTTATTATTTAGATCAGGTTATGATTTAAGATTATCTACTTACTATTCACCTGGACCTAATAGTGTTAATTTAACTGATTCACCTATTGTAAGATCGAAATTCCAACAAGCTATAGGAGCACAAAACTTAGAAGCACAATTAGCTAAATTAGCGAATAATCCTAAAATAATAGCATCTATAGAACAAATGGAAAAAGATATAAGAGATGGAAATAGAGGGGATTATGAATCTAAAGATTACTATCATAACCAACAAATCAGTAAATTATTTACTAAAGCTAAGAGGAATGCTTGGATTAGTATAAAAACTGAACCTGAAGTAATAGAATTAGCTTCTATTCAATCGAATAAAAAACGAAATCGTGGACAGAAGACCGCCCAAACTTCACGTATTGAACCTTTACTAGGAATTTACAAATAACAAATGGCAAGTTTTAAACAATACACTGCAAGTGGAGGTGCTTCAGAAGCTTTTTCTATTTCTACCTTCTCTTCAGATGAAATCAAAGTATACGTTGATAACGTATTGAAGACAGCAACTACGCATTATAATATAACAAGTTATACAACAAATGGCGGTACAGTAACTTGGACATCAGGTAACGTACCAGCTAGTCCAGCTGTAGTTCGTATCGTAAGAGATACAGGCGTAACAACTGCTAGAGCTACTTACTCAGCGGGTTCCTCTATTAAAGCAGGTGATCTAAATGATAACCAAACACAAGCTTTGAGATCTTTAGAAGAGCAAGACGATCAGTTAATACAAACATATGATGTAGAGAATAGTGCTATTACTACAGCTAAGATAAAAGCTGATAATATTACTAATGCTTTAATAGCTGATGATCAGATAGATTCTGAGCATTATGTAGATGGTAGTATAGATACTGCACACTTAGCAGATAATGCAGTAACAGGTGCGAAGATAGCAAATAATACATTTACTACTGCTACTATAGCAGCTGATGCTGTAACTGGAGCTAAGATAGCTGATGATGCTATTGACTCAGAACACTATGTTGATGGGTCTATTGATACAGCTCATATAGCTGATAGTCAAGTAACTACAGCTAAGATAGCAGCTGATGCAATTACTGCAGCTAAAATAGCTGACGATGTTGTTAATTCTGAACATTATGCAGCTGGATCTATAGATACTGAGCATATAGCAGACAGTCAAGTTACAGCTGCAAAGATAGCATCTGATGCAGTAACTACAGCTAAAATTCTTAACTCAAATGTAACAACTGCCAAGATCGCAGCTGACGCAATTACTGGAGCTAAGATAGCAGACAATGCTGTGGATTCTGAACACTATGTAGATCGTAGTATAGACACTATCCACATAGCTGAGAATGCAGTAACTGCTGCTGAACTGAACGATATTATAGGAAATGCTGGATCTTTTACAGCTGCAGATATTACAGTAGATACTCAGGGTAGGGTTACAGCTGTAGCTAGTGGAACTATAGCAACAAGTGAGATAGCTGCTGACGCTATAACCGGAGCTAAGATAGCTGACGACGCTATAGACTCTGAACATCTTGCTGCAGGCTCTATTGATACTGAGCATATAGCTGGTACTCAAGTTACAGCTGCAAAGATTGCATCTAACGCTGTTACAACAGCTAAGATTACTGATGATAATGTAACGACAGCTAAGATAGCAGATTCTAATATTACAATTGCTAAACTAGCTAGTGATCTAAAACAAACAAGTATATCAGATAGCGACACACAACTTCCTACATCAGGAGCTGTTGTAGATTATGTAGCAGCTCAACTTCAACCATTCGGTGGTTTTGAAGCTATTGCTACGGAGGTTGCTTTCCCTAATACTCAACCTGCATCAGGTGTTGTAATTAGTATTGCAGACGCTGGAGGTGTTGTTGTTAATGGATCTGGTACTAGTACTACAGGTAGGACTGTAGGTGGTACGACAGTAACTATCAATAATATAGCTTCTAACTTTAACAGTTCTACTGTTGATGCTGGAGTTAGATTCTTAGTTAGTTCTACTGGATCTGGTCACATATATAACTATCATAAAGCAACACTTAAAGAAGCTGACTTACTTAACTTAAGTAATGATATAAACGACTTTGCAGCTAGATACCGTGTTAATGCTGGAGAACCTGGATCTAATAATGATGCTGGTGATTTAGTATTCGATACTAGTGCTAGTAAGATGAAGGTATATGATGGATCAGCTTGGGGTGAAGTAACCTCTACTGGTGATTTCAAATACCTTGTAATGACTAATGCAGGTACAACTAATGCTGCTACTTTAAATGGTAGTAATGTTACGTTTGACCTGAAAGAAACTTCAACTGGTGGTAGTGCAGCAGCTATAACAAGTGCAGCACAACTTATTGTTAGTGTTAACGGAGTAATCCAGAAAGCTAATACAGGTACTAACCCATCAGGTTTAGATGGTTTTGTCATGGCTGATGCAGATACTATTACATTCTGTGCAGCTCCTGCTAGTGGAGATGATATATTTATTATACAAATAGGTTCAGCTATTACACCTGTAACACCAGCTGACGGTACAGTTAGTGCAGCCAAGATAGCATCTGGAGCTGTAACTACAGCCAAGATTGCTGATGATGCAGTTACTGCAGCTAAGATAGCAGATAATGCTGTAGTTACAGCAGCTATCAATGCTGATGCAGTTACTGGAGCTAAGATAGCAGACGATGCTATCAACTCTGAGCACTATACAGATGGAAGTATAGATACAGCACATATTGCAGATTTAAATGTAACTACAGGTAAGATTGCTGCAGATGCTATTACTGGGGCTAAGATTGCAGACGATGCAATTAACTCAGAACATTATACAGATGGGTCTATAGATACAGTTCATATTGCTGACTTAAATGTAGTAACAGATAAACTTGCAAATCTTGCAGTAGCAACAGGTAAATTAGCTAATGATGCTGTAACAGGTGATAAACTTGCAGATGATGCAGTTGGTGCTGAACATATAGAACAGTTAGATAGTCATTTACAATTAGCAGATAATTCAAAAGTAAGGCTGGGAACTGGTGATGATTTAGACATTTATTATAATGGTACAAATGGTTATATTACTGCTTCGGCTGGTGTTCTATATGTAGATTCCGATTTAACTTGGTTTAGAAATGCTGCTGGTAATGAGAATTATTGCTTGATGAATGGTAATGCTGACGTATCTCTGTACTATGATAATGCAGCAAAATTAGCTACCAGTTCGACAGGAATCACCGTAACTGGCTCAGTTGTTGCTGATAATACTCCTGGTAGGAATATGATCATCAATGGAGATATGGCTATCCATCAACGGACAGGAACTATTACCGCTACTGGTTATATTGTAGATCGTTGGAAAATTAATGAAGACAGTGATGGAGCTATGACGGCTAGTCAAGTAGTTGATGCTCCTGCTGGTTTTAAATATTCAACAAAAATTGATATAACTACTGCTGATACTAGCCTTGCTTCTGGTCAGAATTTATTCTTAGTACAATACTTAGAAGGCTATAATATGAGTCATCTACAGTGGGGTACAGCAAATGCAAAAACAGTAACTTTATCTTTTTGGGTTAAATCAACTAAAACAGGAACTTATAGTGTTACAATAACTAATAATGCTACGAGTAAACATAACGTACAAGATTATACAATAAGTCAAGCTAATACTTGGGAGAAGAAAACACTTACATATACAGGTGATACCGACACAAATGCAAGTTGGGCTACAGATGCAAATATAGGCATGAGAATCCGATTCGGCCTTGCTACTGGTTCAGGTCTCACAACAGGCACATTAGGATCTTGGGGGTCAGGGGATAAAGTTGCTTCTTCTTCCTGTGAAAATGGTCTTGATAGTACTAGTAATGATTTCTTTTTTACAGGAGTTCAGTTAGAACTTGGTTCGGCTGCTACTGAGTTCGATCATAGATTATACCCCGACGAACTCGCTAGGTGTCAGAGGTATTACTACAGATGGGCTTCAGGGACTAACAAATATCTAGCCAGTGGTGGTTATTACACTTCAAGTTTATTTGCTTGTGTATTTACCTTTCCCACAACTATGAGAACGACACCAACACTTGATTATTTAACAGGAACAGATAGATATCTAATATTTAGAGAAGGTGCTTCTGATGGAGTTAACGCAATTAGCTTAGTTCAGGCCCATCCGCAGGGAGCTGGATTTGATATTACCAATGGTGCATCTGGTACTCAAGGTGTAGCAGGATTCCTTTCTATGAACAACAACGACATTCACGTTTCATTTTCCGCAGAATTTTAATTATGGCATATCCAACAAATCCAATTTATAAACTATACAATGAAGGCATGACAGGCCAACCTGCTGGAGTAAAAAAACAGATAGGAACTTCAGAGCCTTATAATGTTCTTTGTATCCCACTTGATCCAGCAAACACAGAATACAAAGAATACTTAAAATGGGTAGCAGAAGGTAACACAGCGGAGGCAGCAGATTAATGGCAAATTCATTAAATAAAGTAACAACAAAAAGTATTTTAGATGCTACAGTTGCTACAGCCGATATTGCAGCTGATGCAATTACTGGGGCTAAGATAGCGGATGACGCTATAGATTCTGAACATTACACAGATGGCTCTATAGATACAGCACATATCGCAGATGATGCTGTTACAGCAGATAAACTAGCTAATGCAATTAATACATCAATTGCAGCGAAAGCAGTTCTAACAGGCTCAACCGATAACACAATTTGTACGGTAACAGGTGCGAATGCTATTGCAGGTGAGGCTAATCTTACCTTTACGGGGACAACTTTAGATTTTAAACAAGGTAATAATAGTAATAATACTGCAAATGGAAATCTTATTTTTTCCAATGGTGATACTGCTCAAGTAGCAAAAATTGCTGGATTGACAGGTAGCAGTAGCGATGATGGACAAATAAGATTTTATACCAAGAATGGAGGAACAGAAACAGAAGCATTAAGGATTAGTGAACACTCGGCACCTAAACTACAGATGTTAGGTGGAGAGACAGAGATCATATCAAGTGCTTCAGATGGTT
>Ga0209404_10002062_pt1 | contig 12786 bp, 19 predicted proteins | sample TroAtlMetagenome_2_FD_187447 | JGI IMG/M metagenome (GOLD analysis project Ga0209404, IMG submission 187447) | Marine eukaryotic phytoplankton communities from Atlantic Ocean - Tropical Atlantic ANT8 Metagenome (SPAdes) (version 2) | ecosystem: Environmental > Aquatic > Marine > Oceanic...
AAGCTTTTTAGTAGCGGCAGCATTCTTTAATCTATCCGCAGATATATCACTATCAGAATCTACAATTGGCTCTTTAGCAACTTTAATTAACTCTTTAACTGCTACTTGCCCAGCTTGGATTATATTCTTCTTCGTTTCCTTGGTATTCATACTTTATAACTATATCATTTGATTTCATACAATAAATTCGTTTGCTATCAATAACAAACTCCCATTCTCTGCCTGGTTTATAACCAACCAAGTCTCCTGGGTTAATATTAGATACCTTTAACTCATCATTACCTATTTGTAATATACCTATACATTTTTGCTCTAAATCAAGCGTTAAAGGATCATTATCTTTAATAGGTATTACAAAACATCTATCCATAAAAGGTAGCCAATTACTATCTTTTTTATATAAATATATTTGGTTTGGTTTACAAAAATATAAGTCTTCTTTAAAATATTGACTACTATTTCTTTCTTTACCCCTTACATCATACCATCTTCTAAATATATTATGATGTATTATTACTTCATCCCCTTTTTCTATATCAAATTGATATGCTAATGGAACTGAAACAACAACAGCCCTGCGGCTAACCATTTTATGATCTTCAATATTAGTATTTAATACAAGAGTTTTATCTCCTATTTTAATTTCATTATTGTACCTACCTTCTTTTGGGGTTATAATAAAATCATATATACTGTTCATTAATATTCTAAATCATATTCGACAGATATAGCCATGTTAGAGTTAAACTTCTTCCATGGCATTACCTCGTCTTGTTTTTTTATATAAATATTATAAGAGTTGTCTGCGTCTTCTAAATTAATACTATGAATTATGTGACCACCATATACTGATTGGCCTATAGAATAATGCATAGCTTCGTTTTTATAGTCCGCGCCTATACTTATTTTTCTTATAATAGAGTCCATGTCTTACTTTTCTTCAGACTTCTCTTCTTCTTTTACTTCTTCGTAAGAACCATCTTGTAAATTAATGTTTACTTGGCCGTATTTTTCTTCCAGCTCTTTCTTAGTAACATCTAATTCTTTCAAGAATTCTGCATAAGCTTGCATTATTTCAGTTTTTCTTACTTCTAAAGAACCTAAGTCCATAATACATTGCTGTAGTTTTCCTGTTTGTTCTTTAACTGTTTTTAATTCTTGATCTTCAATTTTGTTTACTTTTTCACTCATTTGATTAAATTTTAATTGTTATTATTACTCTATTTATTATTACTTATTAATGTATATATTTACTTTTTAAATATATTTGATGCCTTTTCAGTTGTACGTCCACCGAAATAGGCTAAAACGACCGACATCATTATCTTCTCGAAAGTATCATTCCATAATTCATTTATATGAAAAGGTAAACTTTCAATGCTATCTAAAATACCTGCTAGTGAAAATATAACTATACACCATACTAGAACTAATGGTCTTACATTTTTACTTAACCAAGAATCAGACATGGAATCAGCTTCCCATCTTGAGGTAATAGATTCTATTTCTTTATTCTGTTGTTCGTATATTAATTGTTGTAATTTAATTTTATCATCTAAACTTACATCAGATTTTGTAATTGCTGCTATAGCATCTTTAGGGGATGTTACCCCTTGTAATACATTTCCTAATGTAGGATTAATAACAGAAGCGGCCCCAAATAATAGTTGCCCAACGGTTGTATCTTTAAATTTCTTTTTACTCATAATGCTTCGTAATCATCTGTTTTACTATAAGCTTCTTTTTCCCAAGGTAAATTAGGATTACCTTCTTTCATTTTAGATCTTGGGTAAGCTTTACCTTTCCAATATACATTTTCATCATCATAATCTAAATCACCTCTTTTAATTTGGTCTATATGAACTTTTTCATGATCAATAATACTCTGATGATCTTTAGGATGTAGTTCATCTGAAATTAAAATAGTACCATTATTGTTACCTTTTCCTAAACATCCTTCTTCTAAATCTCTCTCATATATTGGAGGTTGTTCTTCAAATGGGGGTTTTAGTTTAAAAGCCATAATTAATTTTTAATTTTAAAACCAACTTGCTATTTTAGAACCAACTTTACCAGTAAAAGTCTTTATAGCATTGCTAACTTTACCGCGGGTCATATATTTATCAAACTTCATTAAATCAGCAGCGTGTTCAGCGTGTTGCGGGTTTATTGGTAGGTTCTTTACTACCTTACTTCCTTGCCCTAGCTTGCCTAATACCCCGCCTGCAATAAGATTCATCGCCCCTTCTCCTACCAAACTTGCATCCTTGCGGCCTAATCCTTGCCCAGTAAGCCCAACCCCTTTAGCAATAGCTACATGAGGTATAAAACCTACAGCTGCATCTAGCTCATCAGATTGTGAGTAGCTATCATCCAAGTATTTTAAATTAGCTTTATCGTATTCATTAAAAAATACACCTTCTTTTTCTTTCTTTTCTAATTTTTTTCTTGCATCTTGATCTTGTTGTACTTTATATAAACTACCCCTACGATTATCTTTAATCGCACTCATTATACGTGTAGGATTTTTTAATGCTGTAACTGTATCGTCCCATGCATTAGAAAACCAATTACCTGGTCTTTCTTTACCTTGTGAAATACTAGGTGGTGTTTGACCTTCTCCCCATCCTATATCTGGATTTTTAGGGCCTGTTCCAAATAAATACGCTATATTACTAGCATTGTCATTATTTTGCTCAATAATGCTTGTAGCTTCATTATTATTATCCTCCTCATTATTATTTAATGGAGATTGAAAAGCATTCCTAGAAATGCCCCAGTTTTGCGTATAAGGCATTTTATTTTCTTTTTCCTGAAGCGTCTTTATCTACTGGATTGTCTCTCATAAGATCTTTCTTTTCTTGAGCAGCAGATTCAGAAGATCTTCTTGACAAACCTTCTTTCTTTTCATCATGCTTTACATCTCCAGCTAATTTAGAAATATGTTTTTCATCAGCTGTTTGATTTTCATCTTTATATTTTCCGCCGTATTTTTGATCTTTATTTACGTCTTCTTTAAGATAAGTCATATGAGCTTTATCATCTCTAATTGCTGCTTTCACATTACTTTTTGTAATATGAGTATGCATGTGTTTGTGTATTGGGTGTCCCATTTTTATTTATTTTTAATTGTTATGTGTATGCGATTATATTTTCCGCGTTTGTTTCTGTGTTTGGGGAAGATGTATCTGCTGCACTTCCTACCATTACTCTTTGTACTACTAAAGGTAAAACTGTTCCTGGTTGAACAGCTGGAATAAATATATCCATACCATCTATAGTTTTAACATATATACTTGATGAAGCACTTCCGTCTTCTGCTGAACCTACTTGAATTATAAATCCTTTAGGGTTAGCTTTATTAGCATCATAAATGTTATAATCTTCTGTTGCTACACCTCCAGCGAATGGAAATAAATCTGCAGACAAAAGCAAAGTATTATTATCTACTACTTGTTCAACCACTGCAGCTTCTGGCCCTAACCAAGCAGTATTGCTAATAGATTTCATATTGTATACAATCATTCCTACACCAACTCCTTGATTAGTAACATTACCATCAGCATCATAAGTAGTTACAAAATTTGCATTAGTATCAATTAATTTTTTAGGATCACCGTCTGGTGTAGTAGCTGTTGTAGTACTACTAACTCTAACTACTGGTCCCGGAATATTTATAGTATCACTTAGTGCTACCGGGATTGCGCTAGTATACGAACTTGAATTTATTAACATGATTTTTTTTATTTTTATTTATTTACCAAGATTGTGCATTTTTTGCGAAGTTAGCCATTTTAACTACTTCTGAACTATATTTCCCTGTATCACCCATAACTTTACTCGCAGCCTGTGCAGCTGTCATTCCACGAGCTTTTGCCCATTTAGTAAATTTACCTCTATTCTCAGGTTTTATTTCATTTAAAGGTGAACTAGAATTTCTTGAAATTGAATCTTGAACAATTGGTTTCTTTGGGGAGGCAGTTGATTTTCTTGTATCTCCTTCACCATTCACCGACTTTTGACCCATCCAAGATGGTTTTTGTGTATTATCATTTAAAGGTGAACTAGAATTTCTTGACATACCTGGTTTATAATCATCACTTTCATAATCTGGTTGATCAGCCCCGCTTTCTTCCATATCACTTTGTCTTTCATAGAAATCAGGATTTGGATATGGCTGTCCTTCTAATTTTGGATTATGTTCTGATGGCTTATGTACACTAGTTCCTCCAGACGTTAAATCTAATTTATCTTCAGATATAGTATTACCTAATCCTCTTTCATAAGGATTTACTTTATTTATAGGGGATGTTTTCCTAGATATAGGATTATTTGATTGTTTATATGACATAGTTGTTATCCTTTTGCGATTTGTGATATAGGACCTGCTTTATAAGGAACAGATGCTAATTTTAATTTCATTCCATGGCTTCCAGAACTGCTTCCTTGCCCATGAGGTCTTCCGTCTTGATCTAGTGGTCCATCCCATATTTGAGATTCCCCAACTATACCTACAGAATTATTTTTAGAAGCATGTGTATGAGACTTGTCTTCTATCATTTTAAGTGGTGATTTGTGATTTTTCATAATTATTATTTTAAATTAGTTCGTCAGTAGGAACCCCTAAGTCTCTATCATAAGAATCTTCCATGGGTTTACCAAATATATTTTCTGCTGTAGATAAAGTACTAGGGTCAAAGCTACCTCCTGCTACTACACCAGTATCATTAACAGGTGCACCTAATACATCAGGTGATTCATTCGCTACTGCTCCAGGCATATTTGTTCCTGGTCCAATTGCAGTTGTTTCACTATCCATTATTCCGGGTCTACTCCCTCTAGGCATATTTTTTGCAATATTATCTACTTTAGTAGTTAAAATATCTAGTTTTTTCTTAATTCCTTTTCTTCCTTTACTCCCTCTTAAACCACCAGCTAGTGAAGCCACAGCACCTAAAAAATTTAATGGACTTTTTTTCATCTGTTTTTATCTTTATTTACATTATAAATAGCATAAGTCATAACTTTATCAGTGTATGTATTACCAGCTATTAATTTATTTCTACGTTCACTTGTTGGTATATCCTCCTTCCCTAACATTATTTTATACATCCTGTTAATGAGTTGTTTACCTTTAAATGAAATTTTATATATATTGTATTTTTGTGTAGTTCTATTTCTATTTCTCCACACTTGAATCCAATCATCTTGAAGTAGTTTATTCCATCTTCTGTTATTCCAACTAAAAGAATATGCTCCTGCCTCAAAGTCTTTCCTTGTAAACAGGTCCACGCAGTCTAAATAAATTAATAATTCTAGTTCTGCATCAGTTAAGTCGTTGTTTTTGGAAGCCCATTTGCGTATTATACGGTAATGTTTTAGCAAATTGAGATCTTTTAAATCTCTTGCGTCTAGCTTTTTCATAAAACAACGACCACATTCTCTTGTCTAATGACATGATATGGTTCCTTTTCAATTTCTATTCTATGTGCAGCTGCTTTATCAAAATAAATAATATCATTTTGTTTTACCGCAACTACAGTCTCCCCAACTTGTATTACTTTAGCTTGCTGAAATCTTACGTCTTCACGTTGTTTCTCAGTTAAAAGTAATCCACCCTTGGTTTTTTGATTAGATTCCTCTATTTTTTTTATAATCAAGTTATTACCTATCGCCTTCATGCATCCTAATATTATTTATTATACAATCAGTAGATAGAATAGTACTTGCTACAGAAGCCGCATTTAATAGTGCGCTTTTTGTTACTAATAATGGATCTATAATACCATTATCAATCATATTTACCATATTTCCCGTAACCACATCTATTCCAAAACCATCCTCTTCAGGCATTTTTGGTTCTAGTCCAGCGTTTTCAAGTATAGTTTTATAAGGAGAAAGGATAGATCTTGTTAAAATCTTCTCACCTTCATTGGTTTCTTTTATATGGGTAGCTGCATTTAATAATGCAATACCACCGCCAGGAACTATACCTTCTTTTATCGCGGCTTTTGTAGCACAAATAGCATCTTCAACTCTATCACTTTTTTCTCTTAATTCGATTTCTGAGTTAGCACCCACCTTAACTACAGCTACTTTAGCAGCTAATAATGCAAGTCTTTTTTCATGTGCTATTTTATATCCAGGAACTTTCTCTATAGCTTGTTTTGCTTGAACTTCTTCAATTAAATCTTTTACAGCATCTGGAGTTTCTTTTACTTGTATTATTGTATTATCTTTATTACAGATTACTTTTTGTGCTCTACCTAAATGTTGAGGGTGAATTAAATCCATATCATCACCTAAATCTTCATTTATAACAGTAGCGCCAGTCATTAAAGCTAAATCATTTAACTTTTCTTTCTTAGTAAATCCATATGTTGGAGCATCTACAATACAAGCTTTTATATTACCCTTCATCTTATTCATTGCTAAAGCAGCTAAAACTTGAGGTTCTACATCCGCTATAATGAATAAAGACTCATTGGACTTTATAACATGTTCTAATATACCTTGGATTTTTCGTATATTTTCTATTTTAGACTCTACAACTAATATAAGAGGATTTTTTAATTCAGCAACACCTTTTGTTTTATCTGTTGCAAAATGTAAACTTTTTAAAGGTTTGTCATATTGCATACCATCGATAATTTCAACTGATGAAGTTAAGTCTTTAGATTCTTCCATTATTACGACACCTGTTTTATCTACACTTTTAAATGCTCCACCAATTAGTTTACCTAATTCAGAGTCATTATTTGATGAGATAGTGGCAACTTGATCAATCATGTCGCCTGTGACTTCTATTTTAATAGATTCTAAATAATCTACAACTTTTTTTGTAGCTGAATTAATACCCTCTTTTAATTGTCTAGTATTAATTTCTTTTTTGCTAGCTTCTTCTAATATTGCTTGCGCTAATACTGTTGCTGTAGTTGTACCATCACCGGCTTCTTCTACAGTTTTTCTAGCAGCTTCTTTAATAAGTGTTGCGCCCATGTTTTCAACAGCATCAAATAATACTACTGAGTTTGCAACAGTTACACCATCTTTGGTTATAATGGGTTTTCCTTGATCATCTTCTAGGATAACACACTTGCCGCTAGCCCCAAGAGTGGAGCTAACAGCTTTAGTGAGTTTGTTTATCCCTTCAAATATTTGATCTTTTGCATCTTGACCGAAGTTAAGATGTTTCACAAGTTTATTGGACATAATTTAATTGTATTTGATTTTATTTAAAGGTTTTCACGACTTTTGGCCCTTTGACAAAGTCTACTTTCTTTGCGTAGTGCGCTACTGATCCATCAATAGCAGCTTCTGCGCCTTCTAGAGTTTCTCTTCGGGTTACGTCGATCCAAGTATCTTCCTTTTCAGGATTCTGGTACTCGGTTTGATAGAAACCGTTAACTAATTGAACTATCCTCCAGTTTTTCTTATCTGCAAGATGTTTCCATAGGTTAATAGTTTCTTCGGTTAATTGTGGTTGACTATTCCACGTTTTAGTCTGATAATAAAACGTCATTGGTTTTGGTTTTAAAGGTTAATGAAAATTGTATTACTATGTAATAGTACTCCAAACTCCAGCTGTAACATCTCCGTCTGCTGCTGCATTGTTTCGACCTGGTAAGATCGCTCCTTGCTTAGCTGCAAAAGTTGAAGATCCTGCTGGATTTGCATCTTGAGCATAGTAAGAACTAGCTTGTGATGATGCAGGTTCTACGCTCCAGTTATCCCATGCGTAACCTGACCCATTATAAATTGGTTGGTTCCAAGGTTGAGATGCTGAACCTGTAATGATGTTCCATAGAGTTCTTTTAAGCTCTACAAGGTTAGCCGCTGTTTGCGGTACATATACTGCCGCTCCATCTGCTACTGAAGTTAAAACTGCAGTACCACCATTACTATACGTAAGTGTAGCGGTACATACACCACCACCAAACGCTGCTGCGATTGTTACCACGTTGTCAATCTTAAGTGGTAAAACTTCGCCGCCATTCATTTTGACTTGTAAAAATTTATCTGCCATTATTATGAATTTAAAAATTATGGTTTACTATTCGTTATTCTTTAGATATAATAGGTAAGGTAAACCAAAAAAATACCTATTAATCCTTATCTTTTATTATTACTTGTTTATAATATTTTTTACTATGCTCCTATAATTTTATCTATATTTGCGGTTGCTACACTAATTACTTTGCTAATATTCGAAGATGATACGCCTATTACATCATTACCATATCCTGTTGGGGTTGCTGTAAAATCTAAATAAGGAACATAGCCAGAACTAGAAAATGCAATTCTTCCATCTTGAGACCAATCTGACGATCCAGCTGTATCGCCGTAGTCATGAGCGTTTTCTACTATTGCTAATTTTACATATCCACTACTAAAAGCTGATATAGCATCAGAGTCTAAACTTACTGAAATATCACCATTAGCATCAGTCCAAACAAATGAGGAACTATAAGTAGTGCTATAATCTATGCTAGAATAAAAATCACCTACAACTAAATCAGTATCAGCATCTCCTTGAGCGGTAGACTTTAATGTTATAAAAGTAGGGAAACATAGTGTAGGTGAACAACCTCCATTACTAGTACCTCTAAAGTTTAAAGTTAAACCTGTTATAGCGTATCCACTAGAGTAAGCTGAAACATCAAAAGCACAAAAGAATCTATAAAATCTATAATTAGTTCCACCTCTACCAGTATCTCTAAAAGCTCTAGATCCAATAGTATTAGAAGAAGTACTTTGATTGGTAACTGAAGAGGCAGTTCCGGTTCTAGCTGAATTAAAATTAGCATTACTGCTACCTGTAATTGTTCCGTATTTTCCCGCGTTAACTGTAGCCATTAGTATTGTTTTTTAGGTAAATAATAATAATCATGATTAAAATAACTATTATTAGGAGGTGTAATTGTCATTTTTTCATAAACAATATCTTCTATTCCCATAAGATTATTTTCTTCACTTACATTATTCCACCATGTAGTTTTACATCCTGGTTTAGCTAAATCACTAATTTTATCTTTTAAATCAACATAAAATTCATCTCCATAAGTATCATAGAATATTCCATCATATGTAGATAATTTATCTGTTGTTAATAGTATTTCAAACCAATCCCCTTCTATAACAGTAACATTAGGTTTATCTGCCGCCCAAATATTTAATTTTTCAATAATTTGCGGATGATTTTCTACTATAGTATGAGAATTAATAGAATTTGCTTGTATATAATTAGCACTAATTCCCATACCAAATCCTATTTCTAAAATATCCCCACCATTCTCACATACATAATTTGCTGATGCTTGCATGATAGAATCTTCCCAATCCATCATTACTTCAAATTTTCCATCATCTTCATAATAAATCTCTGTATCGGTAAATGTTAAAGTTCTATTTGTATATAACATAATTATGATAAATAAACCCATGTATTATCTGGACAGAAATAAATTTCATCTGTATCTATTGCATATCCAACTACCCTAACTACTGCTTCACTACTAGTCGGTGCCGTGTTAGTTACAGTACCTCCTGTTTCTGATATATATAAAGGTGCTCCAATTGTAAAACCATGACCACTATCATATAAAGTTCCATTAATTAACATGCCATGTGTTGTTGGACTTGTTCCTAGCGCAAATCCTAACATACCAGTAGAATAAGTTTCTGTTTCTGATTCAGCTACTTCCCATGTACCACCACCAGATGATATTAAAGTATAATATTTTCCTGCGACCGTTGTTCCAGATCCAATTTTAACTATTGTACCAGAACCATCTGAAAGTAGATCAGTATCAAGTTGGATATAAGATGTCTCTAATACTATATTGCTTTTTGCAAGAACCCCAGTACTTAGTGTCAGTTGAGAACCAGTTAGCATTATTCCTGCATTACCTCCCGCAGCAAATTCTAATTGATCAGCGGTATCACTAAACATACCAGTATTTGAATCACCGGTAAAACTATATGATGGAGCGCCTTTATTCCCACCTTCAGCGTACATTTGATCACCAATACTTAAATTTGTACCATCAAATGTTAAATCCGCATCACCAGTTATTGTGTCACTATCTGACCAATATGCAACTTGATTTGCTGAACCTGAACCATCAACAAATGGAAGATCAGCACTGTTTTTAAGTGTACCATCTCCTGCTACAAGTTGAGAAGAAGTTCCGGTCATTGTTACAGCAATAGTACCTGAACTTGTAACTGGTTGACCTGCTACGGAAAAAGCTGCACCCGCGTGAGTAAATCCTACACTCGTTACAGTACCACCAGAATCTCCTGGTGAAGTTATTGCTAATACATAAGGATCTCCTGTTGTACCAGTTCCTGATAAGTTGGTACCAGCTGTACCATCTGCCATGGTAACTTGTAAATACTTATTTGTGTTTCCACTTAATGTTTTATCATCACCATCATCATCTCTTATAACCCATCCGTAAGCTGGAGCGCTATTAGTAACTGTTATACTTCCTGATCCTGTTACAGGGGATCCTGATACGCTTATACCAGTTCCAGCGGTTATACCTACTGAAGTAACTGTACCTTGTGGTAAAGTAGATAAAGCTACTAAATCACCTTCACCATTTATATATTGACTTGATGTTCCATCTACAGCTATTGCTATTGTTCCTGAACCTGTTATTGGAACACCGCTTACACTAAATGCATCACCTGCATGCGAAGCACTTACGCTTGTTACCGTACCAGTATTTGTAGTAAATCCTGAGTCATTACTAAATATACTTAATCCAATTTCACTTGCTGCTTTTCTGCGTTGGGCGCTGGCATCAAGAACAATAAATTCGTCACTACCTGTCATAGTAGCTGTCATATCGGTAAATTCAGATAAATCTAAACTAAGACCAGTTGCGGTTGAATCTATACCAGCACCTAATGTAAGTTCAGTTAAATCTAAATCAATATCAATTGTACCACTGCCTGTTATAGGAGAACCTGATACATCTAATCCTGTTCCTACCGTTATAGCTACTGAAGTAACTGTACCACCTGAAGAAGGAGAACTATTTGTTATTGTATAAACACCACTACTGTCACTAACGCTAATTCCTGTTCCTGCTTGAATTGCAGCCGCACCCACTGTGGTGCCTGTTGCATTACTAATCCCTATTGTCCCACTACCTGTTATAGTACCACCTGTAATTGGAGAACTGGTTGCCACACTAGTTACTGTTCCTGTATATTGATCCGTAGAGTTAATAGTAACAGTTGATCCAGTTGCGGATGTTGTTACGTTTGTTCCACCTTCAATATCAATTGTTCCCGTGCTTGTTACAGCGCTAGTACTACCTGAGTCTGATGTAAATGTTATTGATGTTACACCACTACTAGTTACTGAAGTAGGTAAAGTATATGTTTTTAAATTATGTCCTGTAACATGCCCCGTTGCATTTGTACTAACACTTGTATAAGCTGTAAATGTATCAGCTGATGTTAATGTTTCAGATGATGTGGTTTCTGTATCTGTAAAAGACGCGTGTGATATTGTTCCGCTACCTGTTATTGTTCCTCCTTCTATTGGGGATGTAGTAGCTATACTTGTTACTGTACCTCCACTATCACTATCTGGAGAAGTAATAGTCATTACGTATGGATCACCGGTGGTTCCAGTACCAGATAAATTAGTCCCTAATGTACCAGTAGCTGCTTCAAATTTTAAATATTTATTAGTACTGCCACTCAAGGTTTTATCATCGCCGTCGTCATCTCTTACTATCCATTCAGTAAAAGTCTCAGCTACATTTGGAGCAGTATTAGTAACTGTTATAGTACCGCTACTTGTAATAGGTGATCCTGAAATTGATATACCTGTTCCCGCTGAAACTGCTACACTAGTTACTGTACCTTCATCGTAAGTTGCTAATGCTCCATCACCTCTTACATATTGGGAAGAACTCCCTGCCCAAGGTAAAGTTAATGTCCCACTTGTTGTGACAGTATTTGATGCAGTTAGAGCAGCGCCATCTGTTGTAGCTGTTATACTTGTTACTGTACCTGAACCAGCATCAATATATGTTTTTAATTGAGATAGATTAGCATATTTAACTCCTTGACCTATTGTAGCATCATTCCATAAAAAATTATCAAGATCAGCTAATGTATCACCTGTTCCATCAGTCGCGGCTGAAACAATGTTTGCTGCTCCACTATATTTTGCTGAAATAGTAACACTACCAGAGGTTCCACCTCCTGTTAAACCAGAGCCAGCTGTTACTCCTGTAATATCACCAGTTGTAGCATCAACCCAATCAACTCCATTTCCAGCGCCTAAAGAAGATAATACTTGTCCTGCACTACCCGCTGACGCATTAACATCGGTGATATTATAATCTCCCATCGCAATATCAGCGGTCATGTTTAGACCAGCACAATCTGAAGAAGCTGTAGTTGTAAATCCTCCAGTTATATCTATACCTGTACTTGAAGTTGAAAACTTTTTACTTCCATTATGATATATAGAAACAGTACTACCCGAAAGAGCTTCTAAAAAAGTACTACTATCAGCTGCGTTTTTTAACCTTAAATTAGTTCCTAGTAATTTTAAATCTCCTGTTCCACTATCTGCTATATATGAATCAGTACCGTCATGATAAATATCTAGATCCGCATTGGTTCCATCCCAAGAATCGCCAAAGGCTAATCTAGCGTTATCTGGAAGTAATATGTTATTTAAAAAATTTACAGGCATACCTCGTTTTTATTTTATTTAATTATTGTTATCCAATATCTCTTAGCATTACTCCA
>Ga0209404_10002063_pt1 | contig 12783 bp, 19 predicted proteins | sample TroAtlMetagenome_2_FD_187447 | JGI IMG/M metagenome (GOLD analysis project Ga0209404, IMG submission 187447) | Marine eukaryotic phytoplankton communities from Atlantic Ocean - Tropical Atlantic ANT8 Metagenome (SPAdes) (version 2) | ecosystem: Environmental > Aquatic > Marine > Oceanic...
CTGGAACAATTCTGGGCCTCGTGTACATGTATATAAGAACAGCAATAATTGAAGCAAATATAAATTGTTGAGTAGTCATTTTATTATTTAACAACATTAAAATTCTTCTTCGAGACTAACCTCGGATCCAGAATCATCGTCAGTATCACTTGGTAATACGTACTCGTTATCAGATTCGTCTACCAATTCATATAAACCAGTTTTGGTTCTTTCGTATAAACCCGTTTTTTCTAAATCAGTTGTATCGTAAAACCCAGATATACACTCTTTAGGTACATTCTCTAATTCTTCACTAAAATCCCATAAACCATCACCAGCATAATCTAATACAGAAATTATAAATTCATGGCCTAAATCTTCTCTAATTTGACCTATACAGGTCATTCGATCTTCAAATTCAATGTCAACAATTTGTTTTTCCATTTTATATACCAAAGTTTTAATTCTTAAAGTATATTAAATGGGTGATATTCTTAAAGATAGAGTTATAGGTGAAAAAGATGCAGTTATGTTTGATATAGACGATACTCTTATTTTTACAAACGGAAAAGCAAACGTACCAATTATTAATTTATTAAAATACGCAATGAATTTAGGGTATAAAATTGTTATTATAACAGCTAGACCTAATACAATATTTACAATGATGTTTACGAGATGGCAATTGAACAGATATGGTATACCTTACCATACTCTCATCATAACACCTCCATTCAATAAAGGTAACGTTAAAGTAAAAACGGGGTTGAATTACGTATTATCGGTTGGCGATCAACCAACAGATCTTACACACACGAAACACGCACTTAAGATTTCCATCTAATATTACACGTGTGACACGTAATAAAAACTGTCATGGGTTCATCCGCACTACGTGTTTGCATTTGATAAAAAGTTGTTTTATATCCCCTACATTTACCACATCTAAATAATCCTTTATAATCTTTATCGTGCATATAATTAGCCGCGTGTTGTTTTTTCATTTCTGTATCTGCTATAATTTCGGACATTTTCGCATGAGGACCATCAGGCCATAATCCTTGTGGTGATAAGTTTACAACGGCGGATGTTTTAATACTACCGTTTAAAATACGTTCTTTTAAATTGGATGACTTTTTAAGATTAAAACAAATACTGAGAAATTTATGTTTATATCTCTGGATATATTTATAAGATTTATCATCGACTGATCTATAATAAGCCCAGTTTGTTGTATGTTTTTCCAGATTTTGAACTATTGGATGTTCAATTGGTAAACCCAAAATTTCTGAGTATTTATTCCTCGCATATTCTCTAGATAACATCTTTTATTTTATAACTTATTATTTTCTACTTAGGTGTTCCATTTTGGGTTTCTTACAGTCCGAAAACGACTCAGGTGAACACAAATTAAATGGATCCGATGTGGTGATAGGTCTATTACGTGTTTCTACCCATGGTGTATCTAAAACTATATTCTGATACAATTCAGTTTCTTTGAGTATAATGTATACAATTACTAAGGCAATGAGTATTTTAATGGCTTTGTTCATTTATTAAAAGCAACTTTTTTTTATTCATCTAATCTAGATGACTCGTGCTGTTTTAATAAACGAAAAACGTAACGATATACATGAAATACATGTCGATATATCACCACATAAAAATGAAATATTTAAGATATTAAGAGGTAAAGCGAGTTTTTTAGGACAATGGCCTGACGAACAGGTGGTTATTATAAAAACAGAGCCCGATGAATCATTAACAGATTTAACATTAAATACAAATAGATTACCTAGACCTTTTACGAACATGTCAGTTTATGGACGGATACTTCTCATACGCATGGATGAAAATGCAGACCCACAAGATTTTACATTAAAAGAATATACTAGAATGACACAGTTTACTAGACCAAGAACACGTTCTTCATCTAGTTTAATTAGTAGGCCCCTGAGTAGGAATATGAGCTACTCCTCTGAGGACGGCTTGTGAATATTTCATACACAATTGGAAATGAGATTGTGCCCAATCCATTGGATTGTTCATTTTAATACCAAACGGATTTTCGTTTACAATTTTCATTAAATCCTTAGATTTACTAAGATCATTCATTTCAACCATTACTGTATCTATATCTTTTAACCATGTAACGTGAGTTTCATTTTTAGGATCAAACTCTTTTACAAACGACATTTATATTATATATTTACACATTCTTTAACCTTGTATCTAACCTCGATTTATAATATTTATCATCTATTTCGCCATCTATTTTCTGCCCAGTTATAGATATTCGTAATAAATCATTATTATATTCAAAACCATGGCAATAAAAATAACAAACACCCGTTCCAGTTGACATTTCATCGAGTTGACTCTTTATCATTTGTTCCGTGAAAATATATTTCCTTATATCTTCAGGTGTTCTTTTTTTTCTATTTTCATCTGAATTTATACGCGAAACGGGGTTTTCCAAATTCATATCCGGCCATACACCGTAAGACGAACGATATTTACTCATATAATCTATACATTCTTTAGCCGTATTTTTCTTACTAAAACAAATTATACGAGGTTTACCATCTGGATCAGTTATTGTCGTGTACCCACCTCTTAAAATACCTATAAAATGAAACTTCATACTACAGTATACCAATATAACTTTATACTTCATCCAAGGACCTACTTGGTTCTAGTGTTGCATTAAATGATTTATCCAATTGTTTTCTCGACACTTCCATGTTATGTTTAGTCATTTCTATGCCTATATCTAGTCCACCTGTAGCATTTGTTTCATATAACCATTGTCTCATTAAACCATCTCGGTTTGCCATTATTCTATTTGCAAGTTCAGGTTTTCCTTCTTCATATAAAGCTTCTATAAAAGCATCACCTGAACTTGGTTTATTCTCATTCGCAAAATCACACAACCAATTGAATTCCAGTTTCATGAGAGATGTATCCAAGGCGTAAACTTGTCCCATTGTATATTGTACAGATCTAAACGTAAAATATTTCACCAACATGGTATTAACATCTTCGAAAGTCTGGTCGGAATATCCATAGTTAGGTTCTGCATTACATCTAAAAATTGTTGTTTTTCTATTACCCATCTTTTTAATGGATAGACCTGTTTTAAAGGTATTTAAACTAACACAACTCATTATATAATTATTTTAGAAAAAAAAACCTTAAGTTATTTTAAACCCATGAACTTCCCCAAAACACCCGGTCAATGTAAATACATGCGAATGTTACAGTCATCTAAACCTATTATAGTAGCAACAGGACCGGCTGGGACGGGTAAAACCATGCTTGCGTGCCAATTAGCGACCGAAAATTTAATGAATAGAGATATTAATCGGTTAGTATTGACACGTCCAATTGTAGGTGCAGACGAGGATATGGGATACCTTCCAGGTGAAATGGAAAGAAAGATGGAACCGTGGACGAGACCAATGATAGATGTTTTTGAAAACTATTTAACACGGGGACAGCTCGAACACCACGTACATATAGAACCCCTTGGTTTTATGCGTGGAAGAACATTCGATAACGCATATATCATCGCGGATGAAATGCAAAATAGTACGCCTAATCAAATGAAAATGTTATTAACAAGACTCGGTAAAAATACGAAACTAGTTATAACGGGTGATTTAAAACAAAGTGATCTGGGTGAACAAAGCGGTCTCACAGACCTTGTAAATAGAATAAACGGTTTAGACCTAAATTATATCGAACATGTCACAATGGAGAATGATGACATCTTGCGACACCCTGCGGTTGCTGAAATTCTAAAATTGTATTAAGATTTACTAGTTACACTCTTTTTTAAATTTTTAACTCGTTTCTGTACTTCTTTTACCTTTTTTTCGTATTCAATAAATTCATCTTTATAAAGTATTGCCCAATCATTCATCTGTTTAAGTACCTTTTTATTATGAGAATACCATACTATTACCTCTTTACTCATTTTATCGCATGCTGTGTATTCATCCATAACGGACTTTGAACATTCGTCTCGACCCACCTGACAATACTTTAGAATATCTTCGAGTTCAGCCATATTATCGGTATTAGACGTACTAAGACCATCAATGTGTTCTATTTCAGTCCCGAGCATTACTTTATCGTGATATTATTTTTTATAATTTCGTAAACATTTGTCACGTAATCCTGATCACAAAACCATATTTTATCAGATTCTGCAGTTATTAGAAACCTTTTACCGTGTAATTCTATAACACTTGTTGGATCACATATATTTTTACCATTTTCTGGTTGAATTACATTTTCAATAACTATTAATGGTTTACCGTATTGAAATTTAACTATCCATTTGAATATATCATGTTTTACTATACTAGTATCATCTACGTACGTTCTATGACCGTATCCATAATATTCGTTATCGTTTAATTTATATGCGGGTGTACCACCTCTATATTCAAGGTTATAATGACGTTTATCATCTAATACTTCTACCTTTTTTATTTCACCGTTATTCATATCTAAAGTATATAGGTGAAATGGTTTTATGTAATGTATAAAATATAATTTATCGTCATGTTCGATAAAAGATAAGTTTTTACCACTCGCGTTAATTTTAAAGTACTTTTTCGTTTCGTAATCTATCAAATGCATGTCGTTGAAATAATTATCTAAAATGTATAGTCTATCTTTATAAGTAAAACACCTCGGATCTTCACCTCTGAATAATACATTCTTATCTTCTATAATATCAAGGTTATCACTTAACTTAACCTGTTTAACGATTCTATCTTCGCCATAATATCTTCTACCAAAACCCAAAATTTCATTTTTATATCGAATAAGTGAATAAAAAATGGAATTTTTAAGCGTGTGTATTCTTTTTACATGAATAAATTTCTCACTCATTATCTAATTATATAAATTTTAATATCTTTAAACTTAATTTACATTAATTGGTCGTATAAATTTTCCTTAGAAGGTGGGAATATAGTAGTACCATTACCATCTTCACCGTCGTCCTGCCATCTACTTTCTTGTTTCTCCATTGATTTAATGTGCCATAAAGCGAGTTCAGGTCTAGCAACTAGACCTTGTACCTTCGTAGATCCAGTTAACTTAGAATGTAATTCATCTGTCCATGTTATGGATTCGCATTTTTTATATAAACGACCTTGGTAATCTGGCCAGTTTATCCATCCCGCTTCGTTTACATTAAACTTATAATAATCGATAAAACTTTGCGTTATACCCGGATGAATGTTAATTCTCGGTATGAAGACTATTTCGGCTTCAGTTTCCTTTATAATATTTTTAATATTTGTTATCAATTTTTCTTGTGGCATCTCATCGGCGTCAATCTGAAATATATATTCACCCGTAGCAACTTCCTTATGATAACAAGCGTTTTTATAAAACGTATCGAAAGGTCTTTCTAAAACCGTTATTTTATCATTAAAATGTTCAATAACCTTATCTATCTTATCAGTTTTGTGTAAACTATCAATAATAACTTGAACATTATCATCTTCATCGATCACCTTTAATAAAAAATTTATGAGTGAATATAATTCCCTCGATTCGTTACATACTTGAATACTATAAGTAATCTTCATATACTTAATATCCTTTTATTTCTTTAACAGAATAAACTCCATTTTTCATTGTTATACCTTATTGATTCTTCTAATTGTGATAAATCATTTCGTTTTTCGGATATATATGGTTCACCGAGTTCCTTTTTATTTATAATTTCATACGTCGCGCCAAATTTTTTAGCCCATTCGGATAATTTCAATCTATCCGGATATACCAAATTACATTGTTTTGAAAATCTATAACCATCTATATAGTCTCTAACAACTTTCATCACATCTTCTACGTGAATAAAATCAAAATATTTGTCCTTTTCTATAATAACGTGTCCTTTATCTTTACATACAGCGCTAAATCGCGTAGATAATTCACCCGGACCATAACACCCCCAAATTCTTAAACTATACGCGTTAGGTATTTGTGTGATACGTTTATCTATTATCCATTTAGAAAGACCGTACGGATCGGTGGGTGGATTACCATTAAAAACCGCACCACTCGAAAAGTAAATAATTTTACCATCGAAAAAACGTGATACATTTTCGAACATGAGTATGTTCTCTTTTAAAACGTCACTCGTGTCCTCTTTTAAACGACTACCACCGACAACCGCACAATGTATTATAACACTGAATTTATACCTACGAAAAAACTTTTCTACAGATACTGAATTTAATAAATCAACTTCTCCGCGTGTTATAGGAATCCATTTATTGTGTTCTAAAAAATATCGCCCAAAGAATCCATTACATCCTAAAACACCTACTTTCATTTGTAAAATATAGTTAAAGTTTTTTTAAGTAGATTAAATAATGATCGAATATAACGATCTTACCATAAGAGATGGATGTCATGCTATATCACATAATCTTACACGCGATATGATAAAAAAACAATGCGAATTTGTAGAAAAAACTAATATACCTGTTATGGAAATAGGTCATGGTAATGGTCTAGGTGCTTCGTCGATATCGATAGGTGAATCTACACTATCAGATACAGAAATGATAACATTAGCAAAAAGTTATCTTAAAAATACAAAACTCTCTGTACACGTTATTCCAGGTATAGCTACTATAAATAGGGATATAAACCCCGCGATAGAAAACGGAGTTGATATTTTTAGAATAGCGTCACATTGTACGGAAGCATCAATGACAAAATCACATATAGAATATATCAAAAGTAAAAGTAAAACAGTATATGGCGCATTAATGATGTGTGCTACGTGTTCTTTAGATACGTTGTTTGACGAAGTTAAAAAATTAAAATCATATGGCGCAGATGCAGTAATTATAATGGATTCCACGGGTTCATTTTTACCGGACCAGGTAAAGGAATGTTTTATAAAATTATCAGAAGTTGATATAAAATTAGGATTCCATGCTCATAACAATTTATCTTTAGCCATAGCAAATTCATTAATGGCTATACAACACGGTGCTAGTATAATAGATGTTACCGTTAATGGTTTTGGTGCCGGTGCAGGAAATACACCTTTAGAAATAATGACTACAATCCATTCATCTAATACCATGGATGTAATGGAACATATCGAAAAATTAGAGTATAAATCTCCAAAAATAAAATTAATAAACATATTAACTGCTAAAAACAATTTACATTCAGTATTCGAAAAGGAAATTTTATATTCTGCAAATAAATACAATATAAAAATACCCAATTTAGTAAAAGAACTAGGAAATAGAAAACTTGTAGCAGGTCAAGAAGATCTTGTTAGGGTTATTGCTTCTCAGATGGCCGAATAATTAATTGAGATTTTTTAGATATATCATTTTTCATTATTCGTTTAATATCATTCATTTGTAATATTGGTGACATTTCCTCTAACGGTGGTGCAAACATAGACCCATCCTTTTGAACTACACCCTTTACTTTAGGTATAAATTCTTGTTCGGGTGGCATATATATTTCGCATATAGAAGGTCCTTTATAATTCATGAAACGAGGAAAATAAAAATCAAACTCGCTCCATGTTTTTATTCTAAAATTTTCATACCCAAATGCCGTCGCAACTTTTATATAATCCGGTAAAACTATACCAGTATTTTTATCAACTGCGCTATAATTACCTTTGAATAACATTTTTTGTGTATGTTTAATCATTAGATACCCATCGTTATTAAATATAACTATTTTTATGGGTAAATTATGTTGAATTATAGTTTGTAATTCTTGAATATTCATCATCATACCACCGTCGCAATTTAAACATAAAACTTCTCTCCCATTTCCAGCTATGGCAGCGCCAAGAGCACCCGGGAGTCCATAGCCCATTTCACCTAAACCATACGACGAAAACATAGTCATGTTGTCTTTAAGTCTTATAGACTGGTGACCAGATAGTAAAGCCGTACCCATATCAGTGACTATAATTTGGTCCCTTTTTAAATAATCGGAAATTCTATCAATTAATTTATAAGAATTTGGGAATATATCGTCTACGTGATAATTATCCACTATAGGAAACTCTTTACGAATATTTATACACTCACTTAACCAATCGTTATTAAATACCTTCTCAACGAGAAACATTTTTTTAATAAAACTTTCACAGTTTGCTTTTATTGGAAAATCAACAAACTCCTTGAATTCAGTCTCATCCACATCGACCATTACTATCTTCGCATTTCTCGCAACTTCATTTAAATCGTATCCGGTTTGTGGTATAGTCATTCTTGAACCAATCGTTATAAGAAGATCACATTTTTGAAAAATAAAATTAGATGAACGTTGACCATATATACCCGGACTTCCAAAAAATAATTTATGACCATGATCTAGAATATCTATACCTGACCATGTAAGTAATACAGGTATATTAAGTTTCTCTATACACGTCTTAAATAAATCTATACATTTAGAAAGTTTTATACCATGACCACCTAAAATAACAGGTCTTTTTGCGTTTTCAATAAGATTATAAACATTTTTCATGTCTTTATCACTCGGTTCTACCATTTCAAAATTAATAGAATTCCACTCTCGTTGAATAATTCTTTTAGATTGTATATCAAATGGTATATCCAACCAAACAGGACCCTTTCTATCTTGTAATGATATCTTATACGCATTTTCCAATTCATCTTGAATTCTATCGGATTCAACAAGTTTCGCGTATTTTGTCGTTTTAGAAACCATGTGAACAATATCAAGTCCTTGAGTTCCATACATTCTTCTATTTGTATGATTTTTCACATATTCTAACTTTTCTTGACCAGATATTATAATTGCTGGTATAGAATCAGCCCATAAACTAACAACACCAGTTATAGAATTTGTTACTCCACCACCGGCAGTAACAAGAGCAACAGCTAATTTACCAGACGTTCTATAATACCCACCGGCAGCCAACAAAGCAGCTTGTTCATTATGCGTATTTATAACGGTAATACCAGATTTAACGCATGAATCGTAAATATGTGAATTAGCTGATCCTATTATTCCAAATACAGTGTTAATGTTTTTATCGTGCAAAAACGATACAATCACGTCACTGATTTTAATATCCATTAATTCATTATAAAATCACTTCTTTAAACATCTAGAATTCTTTCATAAACATTTTTACGAATGTCCACTTTATCGTTACGAATATCAAATATTTTTTTAGATACCTCTATTGCTGCGCAATTAATAACATCTAAATTTCCCGCGTATTTAGATAAATAATCTTCAGAACCATATACTTTCACAGAAACCATAACAATGTTATCTTTTATATATATAGGTCTTACATCACTTGTGTAACCATTAATATATTTTTGCGTTTTTTTAATAAACAAATCATAATCTTCGAAAATAACTTTTTGATTCGTCTTTATAAAAATAGTTGTTTGCATTACAGTTTTTGGAAACGGGTTAACATTCAATATAACTTTACAATTGTTTATACCAATAAGTGTTTGTATAGCACTTTCGGTGGTCTCTATATATTTATCTATATTGATCCGCGTTGCCATACCAGCAGTATCCGATGATATCTGTGACACTACTTCTGCGTATGATATATTACATTTTGATTTAAGATACTTCAACAATGGTAAAGAAACTTGTCCACCACACGTAACCATATTAACATTATCAATGTGATATAAACAATCACAATTAATATTAGGAACACATAATCTACCTATTTTAGATGGTGTCAAATCTATTGTATATATACCCTGATTTCTAAATACTTTCGCGTTTTCCCTCGCTGAATATGCATCTGTACAATCGAATACAATGTCACAAGATTTGGGATTATCTATAAAAAAATTAATACCATTTGAATAATATGTAACATTCGTGGGTATACTTTTATTAATATCACGACGACCAACAAATGCTACAATTTCATATTCAGGTATTTTCATTAACTTATAAAGCAAATCTGTACCTATTTTACCCGTACCTATTATAGAAACCTTCATATATCATTTATATAAAGAAAACAATTGTATTCTTTATATAATGACTAAAAAAATCTGGTATGCCCCTAATAAATTCGAGTCGTATGGCGAAGAAGAAATAAAAGCCGTAGAAGAATGTCTCCGAGACGGCTGGTTAGCCGGGTTTGGTAAACGAACCGAAGAGTTTGAAAAGAGAACATCGCTACTCTTCGGTAAAAAAATGGGTCTTTTCGTAAACTCGGGGAGTAGTGCTATTTTACTCGCACTCGCCGCACTCGATCTCCCAAAAGGATCGGAGGTCGTTACACCCGCGTGTGGATTCGCAACGACTGTCGCACCTATTTTACAACTCGGTCTCGTACCAAAATTTTGCGACGTTGAATTAACAACGTATGTTCCGGCACCTTGGCATGTAGTATCTGCGGTAACACATAGAACTAAGTGTATACTCATACCAAATCTCATAGGTAACGTACCCGATTGGGAAGGTATACGTATATCGTGTCCAGGTATTCCACTCATAGAAGATTCTGCCGATACAATAACACGAACTAACTGTACGCATATAAGTACAACAAGTTTCTACGCGAGTCATGTTATTACCGCGGGTGGTATCGGTGGTATGGTCATGTTCAATAACGTAGAACAGTATAAACGTGCGCTCATGTTCAGAGATTGGGGACGTATAGGCGATAACGTAGAAGAACCTTCGGAAAGGTTTAACCACTCGGTCGATGGTATTCCATACGATTGGAAGTTTCTATACGGAGTCGCAGGGTATCATTTAAAAGCGTGTGAAATGAATGCCGCATTCGGGCTCGTACAACTCGATAAACTCGAAGGTTTCTTAAAACTCAGAAGACAACTCATAGAAAGGTACATTGAAAACATGAAAGACTGTTCGTATTACACACTCCCAGACGATACCAAAACACCAAATTGGCTCGCCATACCTTTACAGTGTAATGATCGTCTCGGTGTTGTAAAATACTTAGAAGAAAACGACGTTCAAACGCGCGTCACATTTGCGGGTAATATAACCAGGCACCCAGCATTTAGGGAATTTAAACAAGTTTTTGAAAATGCCGATAAAATCATGCGCGATGGTTTTTTACTAGGTGCTCATCACGGCATGACACTCGACGATGTAGATCGTGTGTGTAATTTACTTAAAAATTTTGCCAAGGGTAAATAAATGACAAATGTTCTTGTCACTGGTGGTTGTGGATTCATCGCATCCAATTTCCTAAACGTTATGAAAGAACGGTACCCCGAAATCAAATTTATAAACTTGGATAAACTCGATTATTGTTCGAACACGTTTAATGTAAAACCAGGCGTTTCAACGTTCGTTAAAGGTGATATATGCGACGAAGATCTCGTTGGGTATCTCATAAAACAATACGATTTCGATGTTGTTTTTCATTTTGCCGCTATGAGCCATGTAGATAATTCATTTACCGATCCGAAAAAATTTACATTAAATAATACGTACGGTACGCACGTTCTTTTAGATAAGTTTAGAGAACTCAAACCAAACGTTGAATTTATCCATTTTAGTACGGACGAAGTTTATGGAGAATCCACAACCGACGTACCTTTTAGTGAAAATACAGGTGTTTTAAAACCAACAAACCCATACGCAGCATCTAAAGCCGCCGCAGAAATGATAGTTCAGTCGTACATAGACTCGTATAAAATGAGTATCAAAACGATACGGTGTAATAATGTATACGGACCGAACCAGTACCCAGAAAAACTTATACCAAAATTCAAAAAAGCGTTACGTAACGGGGCTATGTGTACGATTCACGGTACAAAAAGTTCCAAAATAAAACGTGCTTTCATGCACGTAGACGATGTTATAGATGCGGTAGAAATCGTTTGGAAAAACGGAAAACATGGCGAAATATATAACATCGCATCAGATGATGAAATATCCGTATTGGACGTTACAAAACTCTTAATTAAGGCAAATAAAAATACCGAAGTATACAGTGATTGGATAACGTACGTAAACGATCGTCCATTTAACGATTGTCGATATTACATATCGTCCGATAAACTAAAATCAATAGGGTGGTCACAAAAGAAAACGAGAGACGATCTTATTAATTTTCTAAGTCAATAGTATAAAAATGGAATTACCAAACTGGTTAAAAATATCTCTCATAGTCTCGTACGTTCTAATCGCATCGATAGGTATAAATACGTTTCAAAATTGCTCCGATATACAGGACAGTCAAAAATGGAAAAATATTAAAATGTTTCTCAGTCACACTTTAACGATTGCGATCGTCGTACCAATCATATTAAAATTGAAAGATACCGATTTTCTCAACGGGGATAAAATGTACATGTTATACGCTATATTAGGTTTCATCGCATCTGCTATGTCGTTAGGTATGGCAGACGATAGTAAGTGTAAAGAAAAGGGGTACACGGGGACTAGTGCGTTTTTCCTTGTAGGTTACCTCGCCATGATTGCGTATTTAATTTATAAAGTGATAGACGGTATGAGTAATGGTAATGGTAATGCTAAAGCCCCACTTCTCAATAATGGTCCAAAATCTAATAACGTACAACCTTCTCCAAATAATATCGGTAAACTAATGAACGGTGGTAAAAACTCCATACCACCAAATCGCAGATAACTTTTCGTAATTTTAAAAAATAATACACATTAAATGGAACTACACGAGTCTATTCATTTAATGTTTATCCTCTTGGCCCACGTGATGCGTGGAGCAGGAACATTTAGTTTAGACGAAAAAATAAAAATGATTCAGTTTAT
>Ga0209404_10002064_pt1 | contig 12782 bp, 8 predicted proteins | sample TroAtlMetagenome_2_FD_187447 | JGI IMG/M metagenome (GOLD analysis project Ga0209404, IMG submission 187447) | Marine eukaryotic phytoplankton communities from Atlantic Ocean - Tropical Atlantic ANT8 Metagenome (SPAdes) (version 2) | ecosystem: Environmental > Aquatic > Marine > Oceanic | place...
TGGCGTGGATTAGCCGAGACATTATCGGGAGGGGGCACGGGCGCGCCCGTGCGCGACGGCTACGCCGTGAAGGAGTCCGCTTTGAGATTGGCGGTGGACGCGGCCGTCACGGTGCTCCGCGTCGACCAGATCATCATGTCCAAGCCGGCGGGCGGGCCGAAGAAGTAGTAGGCGCCTTCTCCCTTTTGCTCTCTAACGTTACGTTTTCGATAGCTAGCTAATAGGTTCTTATCCCGGCGTCATCGCCTCGACGCCCTCGCGGAGGGCGCTCACGCCGCCGTCGCGGGCGCGGAGCGCTTCTCGCGACATTTCTAGGGCGTGCTCGATCGCCTTTGTGGTTGGGTACGCGCTGCCGAACACGCGTCGCGCAGTCCGTTCTAACTCCTCCAGCGTCGTCACGGCTTCGCGGAGATCGTCGAGAGTGGCACCTTCGTCTAGGGAGAGCGTCGTCGCGTACATTATCTGCATCCTATGCGTGAGATCATTACAGTCTCCAAGAACACGCCGCGCCACAGGTGTCATTTTGCGGAGCACCTTCCTGGCGTCTTCGAAGCGCTCTACACTATCAAGGGACACCGCGTAGTTGAGGGCTGATACGAGGGTCTCGTCGTTTTCTTCGCCACTGAACTTCAAATTTCCGGAGTATACCTTTTGCCGCAGGCGCAAGGAATCTTCAAGCCGTCCAAGCAGTTGATAGGTGGTCGCAAGATTGCCCTGCACAACGAGAATGTTGTCTTCCGGATCACCAAGGCGCCGCCGCATAGACAACTCGGCCTCTTGCACGAACAACGCGTCCTCATGGTGATTATTCTCGGATAAACCGCTCCCAAGCAGGCTCATCGCGAATTTCCGAGCCCAGTCAGTCTCCGGCCGCCCGACGTATGTCTTCCAGCACGCCCACCCGAGCGCGCCCCGCACGACGCCGTGGTATTCCTGCTCGCACAGGCTGCACGTATGCCACCGCCCAAACCTCTCATTCAACACCTTGTTGTCTAAATTGTTCTCCTCGGCCTCGTCGTACAAAATCTTCGCCTGCTCCGCCAAGCAAGAAACGTGCACAAAACCCGCCGTCCCACGGCACGCGCACATACGCACGAGGCCCTCCTTTGTCTTCCAGTGGAGGGCCTGCGTGCAGATGTAGCACGTCTGGCCCTTCGTGTCGTCCGCGCATTCCTTCGCAGCGACCGCTACGGCCTCGGCGTACTTGTTATTTGCGTTGTATTGTTCGGCACCGCCTGCTTTCTTTATTTTCTTGCAGAGCTTGTCATGGCCGCCCTCTTCCCAGTGTTTTTTCTGGCATTCGGGCCCACAGTAGCGCGTACTGCAGCGGCCGCATTTCTTCCCCAAGGTCAGCCCAAGCTCGGTGGCGCAGACGGTGCACTGCGTGAGGATCATTGGATGCAATTTGGGCAGCTCCTGGCCCCCACTTGGCGCCCGATAATCTGGCTAGTGACGAGACACGCTAGGCCGCCCCCAATAAAAGCGGGCGCGCTTTGCCACAGGAGACCCGTAAGCGTGCGCGCGCGCTTGGTGCAGAGCTAGCGGTTCTCGCCAAAGGCAGCCACAGCAGCTCGCTGCAACTCCGCCTCCGCAGAGGCATCCACAGTGCTCAAACTTGGTCCTCGCGGCGAGGCGCCCAAAACCGCCGCGCGCGACGATGACGACCCTAGCGAGCCTCGCCCTGAGCGCCGAGTCCCTCGCGTCGCGCCACGCGCCGGCGACGGGCGTTCCCCCGTTACAAAAAACGCTCGCCGAGCTCGAGGCCGAAGCGGCTAGATTAAATGCACAACAACAACAGCCCTCGCAAAATAGGGGAGAAGCGTTACTTGCGCAGTCGACCTTCGACGCCCGAGCTTTGCACCGGCAGATTTTGGAGTTGGAACAGCGTGCTGAGTTCGCCCAGCATAGAGTCGAGGCCGATGGCCGGGATTTAGATGCCGCTTTACTGGCTCGTACTGATGAGGTAGTGGTAGCATGTATCGAGGGCGCCGTCGCCGACGCCGTGGAGGATGGTGAAAAAGCAGCTCTGAAGGAACACCTCGAGAGTTGGGAGGTCGAGAAAAAACGTCTACTGGAGGACGTAGGCCTCAAAGAATTGAAGTGGGAGACGCCCGCCCAATCAAAGGTTGAGGACATGCAGCTGACGACCGTCCAAAGTCCGCCTCGACGGAGAGCTCTGGACGACGACGCTAGGCGCCATGGGGAAGTCGTGCGAAGATTAAATAGGTACGCGCGCTTGGATGCTTCTGACCGTAGGAGGGTGGACGCCGAAGGTGGGTTACGAGTAGCGTCGGACTTTGGCGCCTTGGCACCTAGACCTTCCCAACTGTCGGTCGCGTGGCGCGTCGTGCACGCCCAGTGCCGAGAAGACCGAAGTTTTGATGAAGCATTAGCGGCCTTCCCAGGCCAGAAAAGGACGGCCTGCGACGCCGTGCGGTTTAATGCATCTAAACGAAATGATAATTGGCTCGCGCTCGGGTGTAGAAGAGCGGTCGAGGCGCAGTATAGGGACTACGTCGACGCCAAGCTGAAGGATGCGGGGCCTTCGTTGAGAACTCAAGTCATGGGCGTCGCTACTTTTGACTCATCTGATGACGCGGCCCGGTACGCGGCTTACTTGCGGTGGCGCCACCAGCTCCCGAGAGAAACGCAAGACATGAATGTCCTACGGAACGGCGAGGCCGCCTGGCCCCAATTATATGCTGCTTTGAGGTGCGGCGGCGCGCGGGGCGGTCTAGCTGTTTGTTCTGCAGAACCGGCGTTCGGAGTTGGGTTGCAGCGAGCTTGCCGGGCGCGAGCGGCCTATGACGACGCCGTCGAGGTGCTCGGATGGGCTGTCGATGTTGATGCTTCACAGAAGAAGGTCGATGAGACTGCCAGAGAATTGGAGTCAGCAAGGAGAGCCTGCGCCGCCGAGCACGCGGCGGTCCTCGCCTCCGCAAGTACGACGACGTGCCCCTACTACGCGTCCTGTGCGAACTTATTAGCTTTGGACGACGCCGATTTGAGGGACGAACGAGTGCAACGAACGGTGGAAGATTTTTGCTGGCACGCGTTATGGTTTGGCACGGCGCCCCAAGGGAGTAGGGAATCATTACGAAGAGCCGCGACGCAGTGGGGCGCGGCGCACTTCGATCCTGATGGGGAAACACCTTTACAGTATGCTACGGTGTTGCTGTTGGCCGGTGACTGTGCTGGTGCACTCGCGCACTTGCAGAAGAGGAGGTTACCTCAAGAAGCGTTGCATCTAGGCTTGGCGTTGGACGCCTACGGCTTGCTGGAACACGCCAGAAGCTCGACGACTGATGTTCTGTCTCCTCCAAAGCGCCACACAACTAGATCACCTTTTGGAGGCAACGGCCAGCCCCCCGGTTCCTTAGATGAAGGTTATGACTTAGCTAGGGCGTGTCTAGCCTACGCTAGACATGTCGCGGCGGCCGACGCTTCCATAGCGCTGGAATATGTCTTCTGGCCGAGACATCGAGACGCGCTAGTGAAGCGAGAGGTGTCTTATGATGATTTTGATAAATCAGTCCTAGGTGACGCCCTGACGTCGCCGGCGGCGGCCACGGTCTCCATTCTACTGGATACTAGAGCTTATGATGTCATCTGCGGCGCGCCGACGCCCGCGTCGGGGCGAGGCCGCGGCGCGCTCGATGACCACCTGCCGCCGCAACTCGCTGATCAACTGATCAAGATCGCAGCAAGGGATGCGCAAAAGCGGGGCCGGCCCGCGGACGCCGCGCGCCTGCACTCCCTGACTGGTGATGATGTAAGTGTCTTACGAGTACTTGTGGAAAGACTGGGCCAGGTCGTCGCTACGACAAATGATGCGGATCGGGCCTTTTGGCTCGAGACCTGCAACGACTTTGCGGAGCGACGTATTGCGGCGGTCGTGAATGAATTGCGAGCCTCGGATGAAGAGGAGCTCGGCTATGCCTTCGAGTCCCTGCTAAATCTGGCGCAGTTCTTCGACGCCGTCCGGGCGGACGCGTGTTCCGATGCGCTGCGGTCGTTAGATGCGACGCGCTTCGTGCCGTCTACTGATGATAGTGTGGGGCCCTGCTTGGACGCGTTCTATAGAAGGGACCCGACCGTGCAGCGGCTTCTACCGGAGGTGCTCGGCGCGACGATGGACGTCATCACGAAGGCCTACCAGAGCGGTAGAAGAGCGAGGCAGGACGCGCGCTTCGCGTCGGCAGCCGCGCCGGGCAAGCCGCGGCTCCACGACGCGGCCGACGCGGCGGCGCAGGACCTGCGGAAAAGGGCGGCTCTCTTAGTAGACTTCGCGGGCCTGCTCAAAGCTCGATTACCCGACGACGTCCACGCGCGGCTCGGGGCGCTCGAGGCGATGATGCTCTGATGCTCGCGTAACTACTAGTACTCCCCCATACATAACTTAGGTCAAATCCAGTAGACGCCATAGCTCCCACTGCTCTTGACGACGAGCCAGTGGCCGTCGGGCGTGATGTCCATGGCAGCGGCCCACATGTCCGGCTGGACGCCGCGCTGGTCGACGCTTGCGAGACGGAAGAACCTCAGCCTTTCCCCCGTGTGCAGGTTCCATACGTAGAACGTCATGTTCGGCGAGCGTCCATCCAGGGGCGCCACTTCCCCATTACTATTACTTCTCATGGTTTTGCATGACGCAGTGACGGCGCGCGCGCCGTCGGGCGTCACGCACACGTCCATGAAATTGAAGTCCTCATCATCTGACGGCTGGTCTATCGTCCGAACGCACTCCCCGGTCGTACGGTCCCAGATCCGGAGCTCTCGCTCCGTCAGGGTGAGCACGTGAGCGCCGTTCGTCGGGCAGAGTCTCTGGACACCCCACGGGCCACTGTGCTCGAGCACGTGATGGTCACCAGCGCCGGCTCCCTGCGCTCCGAGGGACCAGCTCTCGACGGAGGAGCGCTCGTGCGTTCGCATGAGGAGCGCGCGGGATCCGTCCGGGCTCACGCGCATGTATATCTCTTCATCAAAATATATCGCATCGTCGATAAGGTCGCCGCTGCGTATGGTTTCACCTGTGGCGAGGTCGTGGATCTTACATTCATCCTGCTGATTTGCGGTCACGGCATGCGCCTGGACTTTGGACGACGCGTAGGCCCCGTAAAACACTTCGCCGCCAAGGGATGACTCGATCCAACGGACCTCGCCGGTCGCGAGGTCCACGACAGAGCACGAGCCGCCAACGTCGCCCGGGTAGGTTGGGGCGATGAACACGTTGCACGACTGCCAGGGCCCGCCCCCCGGGAAGAAGACGGTGATCCACGAAGCATGGTAAAGTCGATCTGTTTCAGAAAATTTTGTCAGGTCATTTTTGAGTGTCCGCACGCAGCGACCCGTCTCCAAGCTGTAGAACATGATGGAGAAGTTCACTTCCCCGGGGCCCTCCGTCGCCACGACGAGGCATTTACCATCGGGCGTCAGGATGGGGCACTCGATCGGACCCCATTCCGCGTACCCATATGGTATGCGTAACTCGCGGACGCACCCGCACGCATAGCCGGCGACGGCGAACGCCAAGGGTTCGGGCAGCCGCTGGCCTAAGAGCTCGACGACCGCTGCGGGCCAGCCGTGCAGCAACACGTTACCGCGCCGCAGGCGGCGCTGCGGGCGGAGCCGAGACAGGTCGTCGCGTTCGATGGGCTCCTCGTTTTTCAAACAGCGCGCGACATATCGGAAGTAGAGCGTCGTGGGGCTGGCCATGCTGATGCAGCCCGGGAACCACCGCCCATTTAGCTCATACTCGACCTTGGCGCCCGCCTGCGGCGGCCACGACGCGTCCACTGACACGGGTATCTTCTCAGCCATTTGTTTCGCCCACGGGGGTCCCTCTCAGCCATTGGTTCCGCCCACGGGCAGCTTTCACGGCGAGAGCTTCTCGTGCAGATCTCTAGTATGTCTCAAAGCGCTAGCTTGCAATTTTTTTGGTCACGCCCAGGCAGGCGCGCGCGCGGGCGCATCTAGCAAAACCGCAGTGTTTTGCACGCCTCTTGGTCGTACGCTGTCGAGCAGAGCGAGATAAGGCACCAATCAGAGATAATTGCCCATAGCCATTTCGACGCTGCGGATGAGCGCCTCCCAAGCCGCCGACGCGGCGAAAGAGGACGACGCCCCGGCCCTCCGCAAGCTGTTCGTGGCCGGAATAGCCATAGGAGCGCTCGTCGCCCTCACGCTGCCTCAACAGATAGATGAGCGCCGGCGCCTCACCCCTGACCCGCAACTAAATGGCTGCTTCGAGGGCGCGGGCTGGAACAGCGCGACGCGCGTCGATCGATTAGCAGCGCTCCAAGAAGTGAACCCGGACATCCCCGCCTCGATCCAGACGGGCCCGACGAGGGCGTGGGTGCTCGGGAGGGGCTCCTGGGAGTCTTCACAAAGTGATGAGGTCATCCCATCTGCATGTGAGGAGATCGACGTCGTCGTGGCTCATAGTGGAGCTGATAGGTGTCTGTTGCTCTCTGGTGCTACTTCATCAGCGGTCCCGCACCATGTCACGCGCTGGGAGCGCCATCCCTCGTCTCCTACTGGCTGGTCGGTGGTATCTCGCATACGAGAATCCAGACAAAGAATGCCCGGGGAAGGCACGAGGAAGCGCGCTCGCACGCTCGCGGCGCGCTTGTATTCGAGGCTCGACGACGTCTTCGCGTCGCTCGAACCGCTACTGAAGAAGGCAGCGGTCCATACGCATCCCGCCTACAAGGCGACCATGGGATCCAACACGAAGGGCGCCGTGCTCATCATGTGCGTGAACTGGGGCAACTTGGATTTACTGATGAATTTTTTGAGGTCCGCGTGCGACAAACAGATAGACATCCAAAATTTAATCGTTTTTGCGGCGGATCCAAAAGTTGAGAAAGCTCTCAAGGCCATTGGGGTGTTGGTCTTCTCCCACGACGCGCTTGGATCCTTTACCGCGGGAGCGGCTCGAAGTTATGGCGACCATACGTTTGTCGAGATGATGTGGTGCGCCGCGGCGTCCCGTGGCCTTCCGGCGGCCTTACGCTATCGACGCGACTCGCCTCCATCAGACGAGGCCGTGGGTGGTCTCATTTTCGAGTTTGAGCGCATTTCGGGCGAGATCGCGCTTCGCGATCGTTCGATGGCGTGGAGGTCACGTGCGTCCGCCGCAGGCTCAAGCTGACGTGCGTCTACCTCGTAAACGCCTTGGGGTATGACCTCTTGTTCCAGGACGCGGACCTGTACTGGTGGCGGGAGCCCTGGTCGTTTTTTGCCACTCGACCCGATATAGATACCTTTTGGATGGACGATGGGGCTAGGACGTCGCGATTCGCTCCCTTGTACCCGAACACGGGCTACTACTTGATCAGGCATAACCCTAGAACAGCGTTACTGTGTGAGACGCTCGTCGGGATGTACGACGTCGTACTAGCTTGGCAAAGTCATCAAGCTGTTGTTTCTCAAGTATTGGGCGAGTTCCACGCGCTCCACGCATTGACCGTGAAAATCCTGGACAAGATCGAGTTCCCGTCGGGCAAGCAGTTCCACCACAACCGCGCGTTGTTCGAGAAAATAAAACGCAAGGAGTTCGAGCCCTACTGCTTCCACATGTGCTGGACGGCGGGCAAGGCCGACAAGCTGAAATTCCTCAAGCAAGATGGCTTGTGGTACCTCGAGGAAAGTTGCGCTTTGAAGAACCTGGACGCGGACGACGCGGTTTCTGTAAAGCGGTGCGGCCTCGGGCCGGCGACGTGCGCCTTCGTCGGGGGGAACTAGCTGCGGCGCTCTATCGGGGGGCGCCTGGTAATTGATTGTGACGTACTAATCAGAATGTGCCCGCAATGTGTCCCCGCCCCTGGCCAATGCGAAGTACTGTGCGGGTTTTCGATCTTTTGCACAACCAAAAGCTAGCGTCAACCCAATATATAGCTCTAGGTGGCGGCGCACATCAGAATTCACCCGACAGTGCAAGCGCGCGACGTCAAAGCCCCGGGAAACTCGTTTACTGAGTATTCACTCTGAAGAGCATGGAGATGCTACCGCCTGCTCCGAGCGTCGGCGAAGTGCCAGACGACGACGAAACGGCCTCGACCACGGCGCTGATCGCCCAGGTTCCGCGCATTGCGCTCGAAGAGCTGGCGCGGCGCATGCTCGAAAATCCCGGCTCGGTCAGCCGCGCGGATTTCGAAGCAGCGCTGGCGGGCCACGACGACGGCGAGTCGACGGTCGCGTTCGGCGACGACAACACGGTCGGGTTCGGCGACGATGAGGACGAGGACGACGACGAGGCCTTGCCGGCCGCGCAAGAAGAAGGCGACGCCAACGCCGACGACGCGAACGCTGACGATGATAACGCGTCGCCGCGGGCACCGGCACGCCGCGGTGGACCTACGGCTATCGCGGGAGAAGGCGAGGGCGGCGCGCGGACGACGTCCTCGCGGTTCTGGGGCGTGACTTGGGCTCGGAAAGACAAGAAGTGGCAGGCGTACTACAAGGATGCGGCCGGAAAGACGCGCCACCTCGGCTTCTTCGACGACGACGAGGAGGCCGCGCACGCAGTGAACAAGGCGATCAGCGACGCGGGCCTCGAAGGCAAGCGCCGCATGAATGCGGTCGACGCGACGGGCGCGCTGGTGCCGCGCGAGCGCCCGTTGAGGCTCGACCGCGCCGCCGTCGTTGCGCCGGACCCGGCGCGCGATCCGACGGCGACGACGTCCAAGTTCTGGGGCGTGTCGTGGGACAAGAAGAACAGACGGTGGCAGGCGTGCTACAAAGACGCGAACGGCAAGAAGCGCACGATCGGCCGCTTCGACACGCAGGAGGCGGCCGCGCACGCCGTCAACGCGGCCATCCGCCGCGCGGGCCTCGAAGGCCGCCGCAAGACGAACCCGGTCGTCGACGGGCAGCTAGTGCCCCGTGCGCGCAAGGCCCGCGGCCACGGGCCGCCGCGGAAGTCGCGGAAGCGCCGCCGCGACGAGCCCGCCGCCGCCGCGCCGCCGTCGCCGCGCGCCCGCCGCCGCTAGGCATCAGTAAGGCACATCAGACGTACTTCTTCGCCTCGTCGGACAGCACGAGCACGAGGCGCACGCCTGTACGCCGTCGACGACGCGTAGTAGTGTATTATTTTTTTACCCGGGGAGAAGACATCTAGGCGCGCTCGTCGACGCGCTCGCCGAGGAGCGCCGCCTCGGACTGGATGTACAGGGTAATGAGGAACACGCAGGGCACGAACGTGCCGAGGACGACGGCCATGAACGCGGCCTCCGTGACCTCGAGGGAAAGGAGCTGCGACGGCATCTGGGAAACCACGTCGAGCGCCTCGGGCATCATCTTCTGGGACACCGTCCTCGCCGCGAGCGGCTTGACGGCCGGCGCGAAGGCCGCGGCACCCGTGAGGAGGAGCGCGAGGAGCTTCATCGTGCTGCGGGGTAAGGGGGCGCGGTGAGTTTCTCTCTGGCTGGGTCTCTCTGCATTGTGTGTGTGCGTGTGTGTGACCCGCGGCGACAGCGCCACCAGCGAGTCGCGGCGACGACGTTAGGGGAGCCAGCGGTCCGCCGCCGGCGGGCTCGACCTCGGCCGCGCGGCGAAGGGAGTGCCGTCGGCGACGAAAATTTCTCCCGCAGCGATTGGGGCCATCGCTGCGACCGGAGAAACGTCGCCGTAGCAGCCTTTCGCCCTCGCGCGGCCGATTGGTCGCTGCGGTGGCAGTCCGCTGAGCTTGGATCGGTAACGCAAGCGCACACCGTGTGGCTTTCAGGAGGTTTTCTATGTCTCGAAATAGCTGGCCGGGACTGGGATTTTGGCTTTTTTAGGCTTACGCGGCGGCGCACGGAGCTTCGATCGTCCTCAAGCTGGCGGCGTAAGCTCGGGTTTTGCGCGATGGGACGGCGACCTGTGCGAAGACCCGGCGCTGCGGGAGTCTCCACGGACGCCTCGGGAGGCCTCACCTCCAAAAAAACAGCTGCTTTGGCATGTCGCTGCGAGGTCTGCGGAGCTCGACTCTCCAAAATACAGCTTTGGGATTTATCACAGTAGAGCAAGAAAACTTGAGTGCGAACCGGAGCCGTGATAACCACCACGATTCTCGCTGCGCGTCGCCAGCCGCTTTGCGTAGACCAAGCTCTGACTGCATCTCTAAATCAGACCTATAGGGGGATACCGCGCGGCGACGGAGCGCACGCATCTCGAGAGGCCGCCAAACGACGCCGCCGGGCCGCGCGTGCAGCCAAAAACAGCTTTTTTTCACAGGTCGCGACATGGCCGCGATGGACGAGGCCGACAAGGTGCCCGTGACCGTGTTGACGGGCTTCCTCGGCTCCGGCAAGACCACCCTCCTCAACCACATCCTCACGCAGCAGCACGGCAAGAAATTAGCTGTGATTGAGAACGAGTTCGGCGAAGTGGGCATCGACGACGATTTACTTAAAAAAAATACTCGCATGCAAGCGGATGAAGAAATTATTGAGATGATGAACGGCTGCATCTGTTGTACGGTGCGCCAGGATCTTGTAGTTGTGCTGGACAAGCTCGCGAAGCGGGTCCAGGCCGGCACTTTAAAACTAGATGGCATCGTGATAGAAACTACTGGTATGGCCGATCCAGCCCCAGTAGCCCAGACCTTCTTCGTCGAGCCGAAGGTCGCCGCCTTCGCTCGACTCGATGGCATCATCACGCTCGTGGACGCGAAGCACATCATCCAGCACCTCGACGAGGAGAAGCCGGAGGGCGCGGAGAACGAGGCCGTCGAGCAGGTGGCCTTCGCCGACCGTATTCTACTCAATAAAATTGATTTAGCTACGGAACCGGAATTAGTAGCCGTAGAACAGCGCCTGAAGGGCATCAACGCCTTCGCGCCGATCATCCGCAGCGAGAAGTCCCAAGTGTCCGTCGACCAAGTGCTGGGCATCAAGGCTTTTGATCTGAAGAAGACGCTGGAGATGGACCCGGAGTTCTTAGATACGGAGGGCGAGCACGAGCACGACGATAGTGTCACGAGTATGTCCATCACGACGTCGGGCGAAGTGCACATGTTGTTGGTCAACGACTGGGTCGGCGACGTCCTCAAGAACCTGGGGAACGATATCTATCGCATGAAGGGCGTGCTGGCTGTGGCCGGTTCGCCGAAAAAGTTCGTTTATCAGGCCGTGCACATGATTTTTGACGGCGTCTTCGAGGGCGAGTGGGGCCCGAACGAACCGCGGGGCAACAAGCTCGTCTTCATCGGGAAGAATTTAGATAAAGCATCCTTACAAAGGGGCTTCGAGGCGTGTCTGGATACACCTGCCAATAGGGCCAAGATCGAGGAGGCCGAGATGATCAAGGTCTTTGAAAGGCAGCAGAACGCGTTACTCGGAGCTGCGCAAAGGGACGACGTCGTGGCCATCAAGAACATCCTCCAGTCCGGGGCCGCCGTGTCGTATGCTAATTCGGTAGGCCAGACGGCGCTGCACATCGCGACGCTCTGGGGCAACGCGTCGGCCGTCGAGGCTCTTGTGCAAGCGGGAGCTGCGGTGGACCAAGTGAACGATTTGGGTGCGCAGACGCCTCTCCACTTATTAGCTTCTAGAGTCGGCAAACAATCGAACACTGCGAACCGAATCCTATGCGCCAAAACTTTGATCAAGGCGGGCTGCGACCTGGGCAAGAAGAACGAGGACGGCGTCATGGCCTACCAGTACCTCAATGGCGAGGAGGGCGACGACGTCGTCGAATTGCGGAAGCTCATCACGCCCTTCTGAAGACCCCCTTGTATTTCATCCCCCTTTATTAAGTAGTATTAAACTACGTTCCGTGATTTCTTGCGGCGACGGCGTGGGGGTGGATAGCTAAGAAACGCCTCGTGTCACACATACTTACGCAATACTCCTTCTCAGCCGCCGCGCCGCCGCTTGACGCGCTCCTCTAAGCGCTCCCCGGCATCGCCGGCGCGGACCAGACGCGGACGTCAGCCGCCGCCACGCGCTGCGTCTGGCGGTCGCCGCCCGTCTTCCAGTACACCTGCCAGGGCAGCGCCGGATCGACGTGCGGCTCCCATGCGCAGTATAACACAACAGACTCGCCTGACGCCGCGTCGCGGCGCCGGGCCCACGGCAGCGCCCAGCCCGGCCGCCTGAAGCCGGCGTCCGGGTCGCGCCGGACCTCGACGTTGTAGACAAGTACAGCATCTGCGGGCGGCCTGAAGCGCTGGATCCCGGGCGGCGCGACGGCCGTCGCCGGCGCGTCGGCGAAGGGGTGCGGTGCCGGCGGCGGCGGCGGCGGCGCAGGTGCCGGCGGCACAGACGCGGGCGCGGTGGCCGCCGGCGGCGCTGCTGGCGCGGCGACTGGCGCGGGCGCGGGCGGCGCCGGCCTCAGAGCGAGCAGCGCGCGCGCAGCGGCCGCCGGCGGCGCTCCTGGCGCGGCGACTGGCGCGGGCGCGGGCGGCGCCGGCCTCGGAGCGGGTTGCGCGCGCGCATCGGCCGCCGGCGGCGCTGCTGGCGCGGCGACTGGCGCGGGCGCGAGCGGCGCCGGCCTCGGAGCGGGTTGCGCGGGCGCATCGGCCGCCGGCCGCGCTGCTGGCGCGGCGACTGGCGAGGGCGCCGGCGCCGCGGCCGCGAGCTTGCACTCCCAGCCGCGCTCCCCGCAGAGCTTTGCCACGCAGCGCCGGAGCTTGCTCCGCGCGAGGGAGCTCCAGCCCGCCGTGATCGCCGGGATGTCCTCGTCCACCGCTTCGCTGAAGTCGCTCAGCGCATCGACTTGTTGTAATAAGTGCGCGCGCTGCGGCTCCGTGAAGTTGTTGCGGACGAGCCAGGCCTCGACTTCGGCAGTGCAGTCGGCCT
>Ga0209404_10002068_pt1 | contig 12765 bp, 12 predicted proteins | sample TroAtlMetagenome_2_FD_187447 | JGI IMG/M metagenome (GOLD analysis project Ga0209404, IMG submission 187447) | Marine eukaryotic phytoplankton communities from Atlantic Ocean - Tropical Atlantic ANT8 Metagenome (SPAdes) (version 2) | ecosystem: Environmental > Aquatic > Marine > Oceanic...
AGAAAATAAAATTACTATAGATGGATTTACCATTACTGGAATAGCAGCAGCACACAACGATCTTGAGAGAGACGAAAACGGCCACCCTAAATTCATGGGTCTGATCATAAGTTTTGGGAAATGGAATATATACCATTCCGGGGACACTCTTTGGCACCCTCAATTAACTTCAGAGCTTTTAAAGTTTAATATTGATGTTGCTATTGTGCCAATTAATGGAAATAAACCTGAAAGGCGAGTAGCAGGTAACCTTAATGGATTTGAGGCAGCAGCCTTATCAAGAGCCATCAACGCCAAAATAGCTATTCCTCACCACTTTGATATGTTTGAGTTCAACACGGCCTCTCCAGAAGAATTCATCTTAGCTTGTGAAGGATTAAATCAAAAATTCAAAGTCCTAAGAAATGGTCAGAAATGGAGTTTTTCCGAGTTAGAATTAGATTAATCTATCTGATTGTTCAATAATTCTTATAATTAGCTTTTCTTAAATTCAAGCAACCTAGGGAACTGATTTTGACAAAGTTTCTGCTAGAAGCATCGCCTCAATGGAACAGTTTCAGAGTTATGTTGTTTTTCTTGTAAAAACCTGTAGATTTCGGGCCCCTGATATCCGGGAAGACAAAAAAGATATAAAAAAATGACCCCCCTCATCGCTTTCATCATCGCCCTAGGCTTACTGGTCCTTTTCATATGGTACTTTGGCTCAGACTCTGAACGTCATCAGAGATATATCGGAACTTTACTTGCATTAGGCCTTGCTGCTTTTTGTATCTATTCTTTGTCTCCGCCAGAAAAGAAAATCAAAAGAGGAATGGATCTCGCAGGTGGAGTAAGATTCACTCTTGAACTACAACTACCTGAGGATGTTAAAGAAAACAAAACGGTAACAGTAAAATATAAAGGGGAGAAAACTGACACTATTAATGCATTTATTAAAGAAGCGCCAAAAAAAGGGGAAACCTACACTATTGATTTACTTGAGTGGGAAGCAGCATCAAAGGACGCAAAGGACGATTGGTCAGAAGTTAAGGATGAAAAAAGATCAATTAACAACAGTGATCAAAATGAAGCAAAATCAGTTCTTGAAAGAAGACTATCTTCTTCAGCAGTAAGCGATGTATCAATCGTTCCTGTCGGAAAAGATCGTCTAGCCGTCGACATCCCTCACCGTGAGGGTGGAGACAACGAACAAACAATTGATGAAAAGACCATCAATACAATTCGTGAGCAACTTCAGAAATCTGCCATTCTGAATCTATATCTTACACACGAACAAAACAGCCCTGATGCCATACGAAGAGTTGAAAACGGAGACTTTATACTTAACTCTCAAATAGTAGAATTTGATGAAAATACAGACCGCGGAAATAAAGATAATCCTACGGGTCCTGACAAATTATTACTTCAAGATAAAGTTTTAATTAATGGTAGTGATGTTACTGATGCATCTGCTGTTCTTCAAAATGCTGGATGGGTCATCAATATCACATTTAAAGGAGATGGCGCTGATGCGCTTTCAAGAGTAAGTAATAAATATAAAGGCGATGGAAGAACACAGATGGCCATCCTGCTTGATGGAAAAATAATCTCGGCTGCCGTTTTTAATGGCCATATCCCTGGAGGAAATTGTCAAATATCAGGAAACTTCTCCGAAGATGAAGCGAAGTCTTTGGCCGTATCAATGAGAAATCCACTGGGCGTAAAACCTGAAATTATTTTCGAGGAGAGCTTTCCACCTACACTCGCTAAAGCTGCCATTGCTCAGGGCTTAAAGGCAGGACTCACTGGGATTATTCTAACGGCCTTATTTATGGTCATTTTCTACCGTTTTGCAGGCCTTATTGCACTTATTGGTCTTTCTATAAATATTATTCTACTTTTCGGTATTCTCGCCATATTTCAGGCAGATTTCACATTAGCTGGTATCGCCGGTGTCATTCTAACAATAGGAATCGCTATTGATGCGAATGTTTTGATTTATGAAAGACTGCGAGAAGAAAAGGCCTCGGGTAAAAGTATTGGAGCCGCCATACAAAGCGCTTATGAGAAAGCATTCTCTGCGATCTTTGACGCTCAAGTTACTACATTGTTAACTGCTTTCGTACTTCTCTGGTTAGCTGAAGGAGCTATTCAAGGTTTCGCAACGACACTAACCATAGGTATCATCGTTTCACTTTTCTCAGCACTTCTTGTAACAAGGGTTTGTTACAACTGGCTTAGCAGCTCAAACAAATTTAATAAGCTTAACTTCACCCCAGTTCTCGCAAAAAAGAATATAAATTTTCTGGGTCTATCAAAAATCACTAAATTAGTTTCTTTCGGAATAATTATTTTATCTATCGTTGTACTAGGAGTAAAACGAGAAGATTCATTGGGTATAGAATTTGCGGGAGGACAGCAACTCAGATTTAATGCTTCTGAAAATACCTCTGCAGAAAAAATCGATGAAGTCGTAAATGATAATTTATCAGCAGGCGCAAAAAAACCGCAGATCCAGCCCTTAACGCCACTAGGACAAGATAAAACAATTTACTCTGTAAGAGTAAGTGATGCTGATGGAGAAAAAGTAAAAAATGCTATTAGCTCCGCAGGTTTAGCAGAAGGACAAATCCAAAGTCAGCAGATACGTTCACAGGTGGCGGGTGAAATGCTAACTACATCGATCACGGCTTTAATTGCCGGCCTCATTGCCATCTTCCTATACATTACTTTCCGCTTTGAATTTTCTTTTGCCCTAGGAGCAATCGCCGCCTTGGTTCATGATCTTATTATCGTGATTGGGATCACTGTGCTCCTGGGACTTGAACTTAATTTGATACTCGTAGGAGCGTTCCTAACTATTGCAGGTTATTCCATCAACGATACCATTGTTGTTTTCGACAGGATAAGAGAAGGTCTCCGCAACCAACGAGGAGATCAAAGCGCCATTATGAATGTTGCCATCAACTCGACTCTTTCACGAACTATTTTAACAAGTTTAACCACGCTATTAACCGTTCTCAGCCTTTACCTGTTCGGTGGGCCATCTCTAAAGGAATTTTCATTAGCTATTATTTTAGGGGTAATAGTTGGAACTTATTCCTCAATATTTGTTGCATCCCCGATTGTTGCTTTTTGGGCAAAATATAAGAAAATCAACCTCCGCAGGCAAATTCTGGATGCTGAACAGGAGTCCGTTGACCCTACCGCAGCCTCAAATTAGAACCGCACTTGACTCATTAACTTAAACCTATTAAAGTCCGATCCCAAATTTAAAACATGACAGACGTAGAAGTAAATAAAGGCGAATCAGTAGACCGTGCTCTTAAGCGTTTAAAAAACAAGCTTGAGGCTGAAGGAATCATGGATGAAATGCGACGCCTTCGATCATTCGAAACTCCTTTTCAACGTTATCGTAGAAAACAACGTACAGCCGCGAAAAAATCTAGGATGAAGTTTCGTACAAATTTACAAGTGTTTAGACGTGGAAATAATTCTAAAGATTCAGAGGAGACTCCTGTAGAGCCAACAGAGCCTGTGGCAACTGAAAGTCCTGCTGAAAATTCTGAAGGGTAATTTTCAGTACCCTATTTATTCTAAATACAAAAAACTTATTCGTTAAGTTCTATATAGTATTCCTCAATAGCATCCACAAGGCTTGGTATATTTGATTCTTCGGCCTCTATATCTACTTCATAACCATACGAACGAATAGTTTCAGAAGTTATAGGGCCAATACTTGCCATTATAATATGATCTGGGATTACTAGATCTAATTCCATAAAGCTCTCTACAGTACTTGAACTCGTAAAGGTCACTAGATCCATTTCTCCGGAATTGAACCTCTCTACAGCACCGGTGGGATCCTCCAGTTCAGGAACAGTTCGATAGGCTATAGCCTCATCAACAATTGCACCTTTTTCATTGAGTCCTTTGAATATCACATCACGTGTTTTTTCAGGGCGAACCAATAATATTGTTTGATTTTCAACACCCTCTGATTCAATAAATTTTTCTACGAGCCCCTCAGCAACATATCTCTCTGGTAACAAATCAACAGAGAGGTGGTATTTTTCTACCGCCTTCTGAGTGCCTGGACCAATTACCGCGATCCTTGCCCCTCCAATTGAGCGAGCATCCTTGTATAATTTAAAAAAGATATCAAAGAAGGAATCTACGCCATTAGGACTAGTAAAAATAATCCAATCATACTTATGTGAATCCTGAACTAACTCACCGAATTCTTTAAGTTTTTCCGGAGGCTCAATTCTAATAGTAGGCATCTCATCCACGTCAGCTCCCAAACTTCGAAGCCTCACACTAAGCTCTCCAGCTTGAGTCCTTGTTCTAGTTACAACCATTTTCTTTGCATATAAAGAGCGACCTTCAAACCAATTAAGTTGATCTCTTAAATTAACCACTTCACCAAACACAGCAACAGCAGGAGCCTTAAAGCCTACTTTATTTACCTTTGCTGAAATATCTCCAATTTTACCAATTAGAGTCTCCTGTCTACCTGTTGTAGCCCATCTTATTAATGCTACTGGAGTATCCTTAATTGCCCCACCAGCAATCATCTCATTAGTCACTTTTTCTAACTGACCTACTCCCATGAGCATTACTTTTGTTCCATCATATTTTCCAATCTTAGAATAATCGATAACCGACTCATCTTTATTTGGGTCCTCGTGCCCTGTGAATATAGTAAGTTGCGAGCAACAATCTCTGTGAGTAACTGGAATCCCTGCATACGCAGGGCCCGCAATTGAAGAACTAATTCCGGGAACTATTTCAAAAGGAATTTCTGCATCATTTAACTCCTGAGCCTCCTCTCCTCCTCTTCCAAAAACGTAAGGATCACCACCCTTAAGCCGCACTACTGTTTTACCCTCAAGTGACAGCTTTACTAACAAATCATTAAGTTGATCTTGAGGAATAGCATGGTCAGCAGCCTTTTTACCTGCGTATATTTTTTCAGAATCAGATGGAGCATGATTCAGTATATCAATATTGCACAAGTAATCATAAACAACTACGTCAGCTTTCTCCAAGCACTCTTTAGCACGAATCGTTAAAAGACCAGGATCACCAGGGCCAGCCCCAACTAAATAACAGATTCCTTTTCTATTTGTTGATTTCTTTCCCATATCCTTCAGGTATTAATTTGCATATGCATTAATAAATCACTAGCAACTCGGTCAAGAGCACCTCTTTGGACAATTAAACTACCAGTTTTAGGCTCAGAGGTTATATCCATCTCATCAAAAACTACCGCTTGAACCTTGATTTCATCCTTGGACGGTAAAATTGACGCATAAACTCCAACCGGAGTATCACATCCAGCACCAAGCAAACGTAAAAAATCTCTCTCGACTGCGATACATTCCTCAGTCTCTTGATGATTAATCTTTGAAATGATTTCTAAAACTGGATCATCAGATAATGCCTCAATAGCAATCGCTCCTTGACCTGCTGCAGGAATAAATTCACCAACAGGCAACTGAAAACCTCCGAAAACCCTTCCTTCTAATTCCAAAGTTTCTTTTTTTTCATTATATATACCAAGCCTATTTAGGCCGGCTTGTGCTAAAACAGTTGCATCACCATATTCACCAGTTTGTAATTTTTTTAACCTAGTTGGCACATTCCCCCTCATATCTTTAATATCAATATCCGGACGTTTCCATTTGATTATTCTAGACCTTCTTACACTTCCTGTTGAAACGATAGCGCCCTTAGCAAGGTCCTCTAATGACCTCGATTCACTATTTGTTACTAATATATCCTGTACGGCACCTCGCTCTAAGACTGCACCCATTTTAAATTCTTTAGTTAAGCAAGAAGGCAAATCCTTAAGGCTATGAACTGCAATATGAATCTCGGATTTCAAAAGGGCCTCTTCAAGCTCCTTAATGAAAACACCTTTTTCAACCAAGGGTGCTGTTCCCTTTGAAAATTCTATAAGTTTGATATCTTTATGCCTGTCCCCACTTGTCTGAATAATTTTTTCTTCTATTCGACCATCATATCCAACCTCTCTTAACTCCCTTGCAACTCTCCGTGCCTGATATAAAGCCAAAGCACTACCTCTCGTTCCTATGATAATTTCTTTCATGCTATAGTAACTGGATCACTACCATCATCTGAAAAACCATAGGTGTCTTTAGAATATTCGTCAAAACTATGACTTCTTATCAATTGTAATATACGTTCTTCACATATTTCAATCTGCTCTTCACGACGAGTGCGAGCAGAAGAGGTGATACGCTGCAAAGCATCCATATCGTATAGGTAGACTCCAGGAATTTTGGAAATTTCCTCATCAACATCTCTGGGGACTGCAATATCAACTATAAATAATGGCCTACCTCTACGCTTATTGAAAATTGGGTCTACCATAGCCTTATGCAACAGAGTGTCAGGCGATGAAGTGGCAGTTATAAGGATATCAGTAATTTTAAGCCTCCCAATAGCATCATCTAGTTGATAAGGCGTTCCACCCATTTCCTCAGCTAAACGAGTCGCACTTTCTAAGGATCTACTAGCAACATCTAAAGCCATTACTCCCCTTGCCATGAGCGTTTTTGCAACCATTTGGCCCATTTGCCCAGCACCAATCACCATAACATTACATTGTTTAAGATCTCCGAATATTTTCTCAGCCAAATCGACTCCAGCAGCCCCAACCGATGTCGCACCTCTAGTTATTTTTGAGTTTGTTCTGACATTTTTAGCAATCATGAAAGAACTTTGAAACAACTTGTTTAATACCTTTGAAGTATTTTCAGAGGATTGAGCAATCGAATAGGATTTTTTCAATTGGCCAAAGATCTCAGTTTCACCAAGCACCATAGAATCAAGACCGCTAGCCACTCGACACAAGTGTCTCATTACTTCTTTTCCCTTGTACTTATAATGATCCAATTGAGAAAAGTCTTTGGATTTCAATGAAATTTCAAAACACTTTTCGAGACTGAAATACATCTTTTCATCTGCCACACAATAAATCTCTATACGGTTACAGGTGGAAACAATGACAGACTCATAAAATCCTTCTTCTTTCGTTATGAGGGAACATCTTTCAGCCAACTCAGTTTCAGCTATAGCCATCCTCTCACGTACAGAAACAGGAGCAGCCTCATGATTAAGGCCAATACAAAAAATTTCTAATCCTGAGGAACTTTCACTCATATCTATGAAATAATAAGCAAACTGATAAGTGAAAATATAAAAGCAAAGACCGCAAATTGAGATAATCTGCGTGCAAGCATCCCTCTAAAAATATCTAAACAGCAAATAAATGCATATAGCATCCAAATAACGTATAGAGGCCAAATCGCATGCTGAGTTCCACTAGGCGGAATCTTCTCTGCAGAAAATATTCCAAAAGCAAGCAATATGACTCCAAAAAGCATGAGGCGAAAAACTGCTTTAGCAAGATTTTGCATGGGTGGAAGATGATAAAAAAGTGTCTCCAACTTACCTAGTCTAACTTGCCTTTCCTGTATTAGAAACATAGCCCCAGAGACGCAAGCCATTCCAAATGCTCCATAAGATATGAGTGAAATCGCTATATGCAGCTCGGTCCATGGTTCAACCTCGCTTCGAGTTGAAGCCACAGCTAATGCTTCCTGCCGATCAAAGGGCAAAACAACAGCAGCCATACAGATCAAAAATACCAACGGCGAAGTAAATACACCCATTAAAGAAATCCTGTAACTTGACCCAAATAGCAAATAAATTATAACCATTGACCATGAAACAAACACTAGAATCTCAACTAGGTCAGTTACAGGACAGCGCCCGTGCACCTCACCCCTTTCAGCCAAAAACATTGACTGAAAAACCAAACCTAAAAACATACCTAAAGAATTCCAAAGAGATTTTTTATACACCCCACTTCGCAAGCATGTTAATGCATATATGAAGCCTCCACAGAAAAAGACTGCAGCAATAGTTAAATATAGACGATCCATTTTTAAGGGGCAATAGGGTAGACTCAGGACTTGAGCTTTGCAAAAACTCTCATCAAATTATATATGTTATATTTGAGCAGCATTCCAAATGATTAAAGCAATAAATCTAGTAAACCCAGCTTCTAGCTATGAATAGTTTTGATATTGATAAATTAGAAAAATCCATTAGAGATGTCCCCGATTTTCCAAAACCGGGTATAATATTTAAAGATATAACTCCTATTCTTGCAGACCCGGATTTATTATCTTTAAGCATCAAAGCCCTTGCCTCTTTTGTAGAAGACTCATCAATTGATAAAGTTATAGGAATTGATGCAAGAGGGTTCATATTTGGCTCCTTAGTTGCCGATTCCTTAGGCAAAGGATTCATTCCAGTTAGAAAAGAGGGGAAACTACCATGGAAAACTGAATCAGAATCCTATGAGTTAGAATATGGTCAGTCCGTCATTGAAATACACCAAGACGCTGTCCTTCCGGGTGAAAGAATTCTTATTGTTGATGATTTATTAGCTACTGGAGGTACGGCTGCTGCTGCTATTAAATTGGTAAATAGACTTGGCGGGATAGTAGACTCTGCAGCATTCTTTATAGAACTAGAATTTTTAAATGGTAGAGAACTTTTAAAAAATTGCGAAGTACACTCTGTACTTAATTTTTAGATGAAATCTAATTCAAGAGAATTCCGATTGTACTAAGAAAGATAAAAAAATTTCTCAACGCTATTCACTAAATCCCTTTAGTACAATAGATGCATTGTGCCCACCAAATCCAAAACTGTTACTCAAAGCAACGTCCACGTTTATTTCTCTAGCAGTATGGGGAACATAATCTAAATCACATTCAGGATCTGGGTCGTCCAAATTGATAGTTGGAGGCACAACATTACTCTGAATGGCCTTAACACATGCAGCCAATTCAACACCTCCAGCAGCACCCAATAAATGTCCAGTCATAGACTTGGTCGAACTTACCACCAGATTATCCTTAGCATGTTCACCAAATGATAATTTAATAGCATTCGTTTCACAGATATCTCCTAGACCAGTAGAAGTCCCATGAGCATTTATGTAATCCACCTCATCAGGATTTAATTGTGCATGCTTGAGCGCAAGATCCATACATTTACTGGCACCATAACCATCTGGATGAGGGGAGGTCATATGATATGCATCAGCTGACACACCGTACCCTGAAATTTCACAATAGATTTCAGCTCCCCTAGCCTTTGCATGCTCCAATTCCTCAATTACAACAACTCCAGCACCTTCACTCATAACAAACCCGTCTCTATCCTTATCAAATGGTCTTGAAGCTTTCTGAGGGGCATCATTGCGGCTACTTAAAGCTTTCATAGCTCCAAAACCGGATAACCCCATTACTGAAATTGATGCCTCGGCTCCACCAGCAATAAATGCATCTGCATCACCAAACTTAATCATTCTCCATGCTTCACCTATATTATGATTCGCTGTCGCACATGCTGTAACAATCGACATATTCGGACCTGACAGCCCGTACTCCATTGAAATTATCCCACTTCCAATATTAGCTATCATCATGGGAATTAGAAATGGAGATACTCGAGAAGCACCTCGATCCAAAAATTTCTTATGCTGCTGCTCTAAAGTCTGCAATCCGCCGATTCCACTACCAACCATGCAACCAAACCGATAAGGGTCGAATGAACCTTCAGAAACACCACTATCGTCATAAGCCATTTTTGCAGCAGCCATCGCTAACTGGCAGTATCGATCTGCTCGGCGAGCATCTTTGGGATTTTTAAAATATTGCGCAGGTTCAAAGCCCTTAATTTCACCACCTATCTGACAATAAAAATCACTGGGATCAAGGCAACTTATCCTATCGATACCACTCTCACCTTTTATCAAAGAGTCCCAAAAAGAATCTAAACCAATCCCTATAGGACTCAAAACTCCAATACCTGTAATGACAACTCTTCTATCACTCATATTAAAATTATTATACTAAACTTTTAAATAAGACACACAACAAAATTTGATATTTATAGGTCACTTAGCCATACACGTTCATTTAATGCACCGCAATTCGGACATTCAGTTATATCATTTCGCGTCTTATCTTTATAAGAAGACCCGCAAATATTACATACAAATCTGTGTCTCCTTTCCTTTTTCTCTCTTCTTTTACGTCCCCATTCCCTAATAATCCATACTCCAAACAACATCACAAGAATGATAACTAAATATGCGACTAGTATCTTAGTGAGAGAAATTTGGAACATGTTAGCCTTATTTCAATTTTACCATGAAAACTCTACAGTGGCCCAAGAAGTTCTTTCTGCGGAAATTCGAGAAAATCTCATATTTTTTAATGCTTTCACAACTTTATCTTCCATCTCCGGCGAAACACTTTTTTCTGGAAACAAATGGGTTATTTTACCAAAACGATTAACTCCTATTTGAATTACGAGTTCAGAATCTGTATTGGGTAGAGCAACATTAGCATTATCCATCCACTCAAATTCTTTAACCACTTTTCTAGCATCTGACTCCCAAAAAAATGCAATATTGGGATCATTGCCATTTTTTAAATTTACATTTTTACCTATCATATTACTTCCATTAAGCGGGGGTAAGTAAAACTGATCGAAATTAATTAAACCTTCATCAGATTTCACAGCTTGAGGTTTAAAGCTTTCAAATGTTGGCTTGAAATTTTTGAAGAAGGGCTTGAACCCAATCTGTTCTAATTGCGGATCTTCCAATAAAAACGCTGAATCGTTACCCTCATCAAGTACTATCAATCGATCATTAATCTGATTCATAATTGATACTGACTTTGGATTAGATCCGTCTAAAATTGTCAACTCCATCGATCTCAAGGCTCTCCTCTTTTGTTCAGGATAAACCACACTAAAGAGATAAAAGCACAAGATGTGAGCTGCCAATGATAAGATAATAAAAAAGAGAATCCAAAAAGGCCTTTTGGCTCTATTTATCCAATCAAAAATTGAGGAAAAAGCTCCGTCCTCTACATCATGCAAAGTTTGACTCATTGTTCTATTCTTTTCGTGAAGCCAATATAGGAGAGTACCCTGCCCTTGAAATCCTATTACAAATCTTAATGACAGTCCCAAAATGAGCCGTGCTATCAGCTCTTACAACCACTTGTTTAGAATCATCATCGGATTGATTATCTTTCAATTTTCTTTTCAGTAATTCAAGATCCAGCAATTGCTCAATCCCAACTAAACGGTCATTGAAATAGAATTCAGAATTAGGACCCGAAGATATAGTAATAACACTGGAGGATGAAACCGGATGCATCAATGACCATGCATTATCATCGTCATTTTCCTCCCAAGCTGGAGTCTTTACCGGAATTCCAGACCTCACAATTGCATCAGAACTAAGAAGAAAAAATAACAGAAGTAAAAAAACAATATCAATCAAAGAGGAAAGGTGAAGAAAAGATCGCCTCGAGCGTAAGGTACTCTCCAGTCTCATGATTTTATTAGACTATGATTTTTCAGATCCGCTCTTCAGATCTTCACTATTTGATGATGCATTTTTCAGATTGTCTCTGCCAATAGAAAATTCAATAAGGTCATCACCATTCCTATTATCTTCAATAATATTTACAACCTCTATACCCCCTCTCTCCATATCATGCATAAGATTACGAGCAAAGGCAGCAAGGTATGAATATAGAAGAAATGTTGGAATTGCTACGGCAAGTCCGGCAGCAGAAGTAATCAAACTTTGGTAAACTCCCTCCGAAAGATCACCAATCGTCGCTTGACCACTAATAACATTAAACTTAACAAATGTGTCAACTAAACCAAGTATAGTTCCTAATAAGCCAATCAAAGGAGCAATGTAAGCAACAGTTAAAAGAACCGAGAGATAGCGCTCTAAACGAGGAACCTCAAGCTGTCCCGACTCTTGTACTATTTCCTTGAGATCTGACCTTGGTAATTCATGTCGAATCACCGCAGAGTGCATTACTCTAGCAACTGGACCAGGAGTAACAGAACAGATTTGTAGAGCTTCCGCATAGTTTTTTTTCCTTATTAGGTTTGAAAGGCCTTGAAGAAACTCTCCAACATTTATAGTAGAACGGTGAAAAAGAAATAATCTCTCAAGAAAAACACCCACCGCAACAATCGAGCATCCAAGCAAGAGCCACATGAGTGGACCTCCTGTACTAATCATCTCGAACATAATTACTCTTAAATTTATTTTTTTAGATTTTAACTACTGTGATCAAGATCGCACTGATAGGAGTAATAGTAAAGGGCACTATCAATACATTTGTTCATAGAAAATGATATTTCATGAAATATAAACTCTCTCAGCCTAATTTCTGAAGTATTATCATTACCTTATTCTCCATATCTCTATAATTTTCCTCTAAATCAGTGAGTAAAACTAATATTCCAATCGGCAAATGAATGAAACTTAATGAGTGTTCTAGGCAATCAATTCTTGATAAAGGATCGCCTCTTGCATCCATCAAAGAAACTAAATCTTTAATTTGGTTAACTGCTAAATCACTAAAGTAATTCTCACCATTATAAAACGAAGGTGAAACTTGAGACTCACCATTCGGGAATAACAACAAAGATTCTTTAACCTCATTAAGATTCGCAACCAATTTGAGAAAGGATTTAACATCTTTAAGTGACTCTGTTCCTTTGGAAAGCGGAGCTAAATCCTCTAACGGTCTCACTTTGACTTTATCTCTCGATAAACCCCTTCGTTGAGAGAACTTAGCAATGGAGCCTTCATCTTCATCTTCATCTTCATCTAAAAGAAATGCTGATTCT
>Ga0209404_10002070_pt1 | contig 12759 bp, 16 predicted proteins | sample TroAtlMetagenome_2_FD_187447 | JGI IMG/M metagenome (GOLD analysis project Ga0209404, IMG submission 187447) | Marine eukaryotic phytoplankton communities from Atlantic Ocean - Tropical Atlantic ANT8 Metagenome (SPAdes) (version 2) | ecosystem: Environmental > Aquatic > Marine > Oceanic...
GACCTTGACCGATTTTTAGTCCTGGTCTTCCGGGACCTGGCGCCACTATAGGGGAAACAGGACCAGCTCCAGGGTTAATCGTTCCAGGTAAATTACTATAAATTGCTGCTCCAATTGTACCAAAAAATTCACTAGTCGCTCCGCCGGGCTGTGAAATACCAGTTAAAACTTGAATATGTGTAGTTTCCAGTAGATGGCGATGTAAACTGAATAAAATTAACCACCCCCGAAGCATCTTTTAGTCCGGTAGAAATGCTTACATTGTTTTGATTATAAGGTTCATAAGGAATAACTCCTCCTCCATCAACTGGTGGACCTTCTAACCCTTGTATACCTTGTATACCTTGAGGTCCCTGTAGTCCCAAAACACCTTGAGCTCCTTGTGCTCCTTGCGGACCCATGATTGCTCCAGCTCCAGTTTGAGGACCATATACTATAAACCAAAAAGCAGCTAAACTTCTCGTAGTATCATTCGCTCCCTGCACGGCTGAAGCAGTATCTCCAGTAGGAGTTACGTAAGAACCAGAACCAGAACCAGGATTGGGTATTGGTGTAGGAAAAAAGGTAGAATCATAATAATTCAGCCCGATGCTAGGGTCGGTTCGATATGCTTGTGTTGTTGCGTAATTCATATCAACCTGGCCTAACCCATTTGCATTATCGCCCGGTAAACCGGCAAGTTTACCTATTGGCGCTCCCGGGTTGATGCTAGGATCATCTGTTCCGTTACTATATCCAATTGTTCTCCTTGTACCATAATAAGAACAAGTAATTTGTGGTGTAACCCCTGTGTAAGGAGTGTGTGTTTTAAGCGCTACAAAATAAATTCTATCTCTTGTTAACTGAACTGCATTATCAAGTGCAACTGTTACAAATTGGTCGTCATAGGGTGACGGTGTTGACGATACTGCCACTGATCCCTTTATTAATAAATTTTCTGGAGCGGGTGATTGAAGTGGAAGTCTAGGAACTCCAGACCCCCCATTATCATAAATTGCAGCTGAAACATTAAGAGGAAGAAGCGAAGGACCTGCAACATTTCTAATTCTTACTTTAATTTTATCATAATAACCGGTTACTGGTGGCCAAAATCCATGAAAATAAATTTCGTACATATTTGTAGCTGTTTCTTCAACAGTTGATTGAGTTAACATATCCCAACTTTCATACCATGGACTAAGAGCTGATACTCCCATTGCTCCAGTTGAACCGGTAATTCCCATTCCTTTTTCCCCCTTAATTCCTTGAGGACCTTGAGGACCTTGAGGACCTTGTGCGCCGCCTGGGCCAAATTCACCTTTTTGTCCCTTTTGTGCACATGCACCGGGTCTATTATTAACATTTCTATAACTATTATATCCAAAATGACCTCCGTAAGACATAATATATATAATAAGGATATATAAATCATGTGAATACCTAAACTAAGGAGTTGGATCAAATCGTAATGATACGGAAATATTCATATTAGAACCAATTATACTTCTAGGATCTAAATTTGGAACATAGCCAGGAGAAGTGGATTTAAATTGTATTGAAACTGATACTAAAAATTTATTCCCAGGTTCATAATTAGGATCTATATTTCCTGTTAAGTCAGAACATTTTATTTGATTTACACCTTCGCCCGGTTCTGGGTTATTTAAAACACAACAGAGAGAATGTGGATCAGTATTTTGTAGTGATTTCCAATTTAATTCCCATTGGAATACATGTCCATTTAGACCACCTGGAATTCCAGTTGGCACACCAGGGGTTCCAAAGGGGATTAAATCTTCAGGACACCATAAATAAGCTTTTATTATGATAGTTACTGATCTATCACTTGCCGGAGTAGATGAATTAATATTACCAAATGAACTATTTAATGTTAGACCTATGGTTTTATCAATGAAACCTTCTTTAAATGGTACTACTACTGCCGGAACCTCATAAAAAAAGTTTCGACCCGCTGCGGGGCGAACGATGGGTTGATATGAAAAATAGGTCCCCAAAGGCGGTGGTGCTGAATAATTAGGTGAAGCCGCGGCACTATCCTGATTTGAACTTCCTCCATATGATGGATATAGCCAACATTCTTTACCCTCTGCTGTTGCCGCGGTCGGCGAAATGGCAAAGTCTGGATTATTAGGTGGTAGATCGTTTTGTGTAATTTTAGGTATATATGCCCCAAATTCCCAAATACTTTTAAAACCAGGTTCAGAAATTGGACCCACTGGGCCTACAACACCCTTTTCTCCTGTTGATCCGGTGGGACCCGTTCCCCCAGTGGGTCCTGTATACCCAATAGGTCCGGATGGTCCAATAGAAGGTCCCATTTCACCAGTGGGTCCTGTAAATCCCGTGGGTCCTGTTGAACCACCAGTAGGTCCTGTAAAGCCAGTTGGACCCCTAAATCCGGTAGGTCCATCTATACCTTGTGAACCCTTTGGACCTGTATTTTGTCCAGCAAAACCAGTAGGACCCGCAACACCTGAAGTCCCCACAGTTCCAGTTTCGCCTTTACAACAGCAGATATTATTTCTGTTATATTTATTTGCTAAATATGATTTGTAATTGGACATTTATATAATTATTATACATTATTAATATTAGTTAACGGAATTCCAACTGTAATATTAAATCCATCTGCCCATGTTATGGGCCTTGAGGCTACGGCCGCGTTCCCAGTACCCGTAGTTGACGCATCAAAACAACTTGCAATGCCATTATTATCACTAGGTTTGCTAAATTGAATAGTTACAGCTAGTGCATTATATTTTGCACTAGGAGGTGTGAGCGCATATTGACTACATGAAGGATCTAAAATAGGATTTAATCTTCCGCAAATACAAAAACGCCGCGGCGTGAAAGGTCCGTTGGGTGGGGCGGCAATATACTTGAAATTATAAGAACCTACAGATGAGGGGGAGGGAGTACCGGTGATGCCGCTAATAGCGCAGAAATTGTAAACTTTAACAGTTATGCCCAACGTATTTGTAGTACCGATGACGTTTTGGACAAATCCATTTGCATACGGTGCAGTTAAATTTGGATTTGGTAAATTATTAATACTTATAAATACTCTAGATATATCACAGGAGTAGGGTACACAAGTGCATGGAAATTCTTTAGGACTTGTTGCATTTACAAGCCCATTTAAATTACCTCCGGAGACTGAATTTGCGGCAATACGGGAACTATATCCTGGAATTAGGTAGTATTCATCACCTGGAGTAGAGATGGTTCCTATAGGTATAGGATTTAAAGCGTTGGGATTAGCTAACACATTATACGACAATTGATCAGTCCAATTTGGAAAATTATTAAAACCAAATCCTGAAAATGTTAAAAAATCAGATTGTCCCGATTGAATAAATGGTCCAATAGGACCTTGATCACCTGTGGGACCAGTGGGTCCATCTGGACCAGTAAAACCCCCTGTGGGTCCTTGAAAACCAGTAGGCCCGGTTGGTCCCACGCCTGTCGGACCAGTTGGACCTTTCCATCCGGTATCGCCAGTAAAACTACCAGGAGGTCCTGTAAATCCTGTGGGTCCATCCAATCCAGTAGGCCCTGTTCCACCTGTATCGCCTCTTATACCTTTTGGACCAGGAGATCCGGTAGGACCTAGGGGGCCATCTACCCCGTCTAATCCTTTTTCGCCTTTTGGACAACATATTTTTCTACTTCTCATTCTTCGTGCTAAATAATTTGAATAGTTTGTAGACATTATATATATTATATATAATGTTTATTAAGTCACGGGTTTGATATTATTAAGATATAAAGAAACAGAAATACTTGTATCTTGATTCCATGCAAAATTTTGTATTGTATTTGAATAGTTACATATTATTCCTACTGCTATTGTATTATTACTTTTTCTTTTAGCATTACTTGCATCATCAAAATCAGGAGGGTTAACGACAGGTAAAGGTCCTGGACTCACTAACAAATTATCACTAATATCTGTACAAAAACATTTTGTATAAGTTGGATCACTCAGTATCAAGCCACTGAGTGCCACTTGACCGTCACCTCGGGATTGTGGTACCAAACCAGTTACAATAGGTGCCCCGCCCCTATTTAGTACTGATAAAGGCCCTGGTTCAACATCACAAAATGCGTATACAACTATTCTAAATGTAGCTTGTGTTGACGGAAAAGGCTGTCCACTGGTAACAATTGATACTCCTATATTCTTAGATATATCACAAATATATGGAAGCGAAACAGATGGAATTTCGGTTGATCCTGATGGATCTGGAATTCCAGATACCGGTAATTGCGAACCTTGAAGCAAAGGTGCTCTAAACCTATCTGGCGCTGCACCAACAGGGCCTCCTCCATATCCTGGATATAACCAATATATAGGTACATAAGATGCATCTACAAGGGGAGTACTTGAATTAGGTCCTATACCATCAAATCCCGAAGGTATTGATGGAGGCAATCCGTAGTTACCTAAAGAACTTCCTCCTCTGTCTGCCATTACCAATGGTTCTGAGAAGTGTCCTGTAAAAACTAAAATATCAGTATGACCTTCTTCGGATTGTGGACCAGTAGCTCCGGTGTGACCTATAGGTCCCGTATTTCCCGTAGGTCCACTAAATCCAGTTGGACCGGTAAAACCGGTAGGACCCTGGGTATTACCTGTAGGACCCATCATTCCAGTTGGACCTGTAGGTCCCACTTTATCTGGTCCTGTAAATCCAGTTGGACCGGTCATTCCCGTATATCCAGTATATCCTATAGGCCCCTGATCTCCTTTTGGCCCTGTGGGACCTGTGGGTCCTGTAGTGCCAGGAATACCATTATTTCCTGGGTCTCCTTTATCACCCTTTCCAAAACAACACTCTACTTTACCAGCTCGTCTTGCTAAATAGCTTGAATAATTAGAATATGACATTTGTTATATAATAATTACATATTATTAGTATCTTTTTTTCCGTTTTTATTAAACCTCTTTTCCTCTTTTAAAAGTGGTATTTCTTCTTTTTTTATAGATAACCGCCGTTGTCGTTCATCAATATGCTCTTTATGTAAATTATAAGAAATTAAAATTGGCAAAATATTTCCCATGCTTATAGTGGAAAAATAAAAAATTTTATAGCAACAAATATAATATTCAGTTATTTACCTAAACCGCTGGAGTTCGGAGATTGACACGTTGATTCATTTGTCTATGCAAGCCTGCTGGCGGTAACAAAGGAAGAGGTTGTCGAAGTGATGGACCAGTAACACAGCGTTGAGGGCCTTGCGTCATAGCACTAGGAGCGCTGTTAACTGGTCGTTGTACTCTACAAGATGTTTCGCGTTCTAGTTGGGTAAATTGTGGCGGCTGTTGACTAGCGGCTCGCATCATTGCAATTGAGCAAATTCTCAAAGCATCACCAGAAGATATGCGATCGGCTCCCATTTGCATGCAAAGCCCTGCGTCAAATCCACAGCTTGCGCCAGTAGTGTCGGCATCAATGTTTGCAGCTAGGAACATACAGGTAGCATTGTATTGGCTTTTGTGTTTGTCAATTGCCCTTTTCAATGCATTTGTATCGGCAATGCTTTCATTGTCCATACCGTCTGTAAAAGTGGCGAATATTGCAGCTACGAGATGGTTGTTTTCATACATCAATCGGGCAGTTTCTTTTGGCAAAGATGCAATGACGGCATCGACACGCTTTTGCTGTCGTGATACACACGCAATCGCCGTGTCATAAAACTTTGTTGTTCCGCGAGGGATCATAGCATTTCGCGCTTTTTCAATGTCATTATCTGTGACTTTTCGAGCATCGCCATTGTATTCGATCGACGCTTTGTTGTCAAAAGTCGTAAATTCCATATGATAACCGTTCATTGGTTGTATTTTATTTGATAGTTTTTTATGGTCTTTCATGAATGTCTCTGCGCCTTCTTGTGGGCTCAGTCCCATAGATGACATAGAGCCAGATCGGTCTCCGCACCAACTAACATCTGTGTATAGGGTAGGAGCGGGTGGACGCTTGTTTTTCATGCTGGCCGGACCAGTTAAATGACGCTTCACGTGATTGAGGCAACTGAGAGTAATGGGCATTATTAAGAAGATGTGTTGATAAAGTTCGGGAATATCTAGAAATCGCAAGGGAGGTATAGATTTACCTAATTGGTCATTTTTTACTTCAATTTTTTGAGCAAATTTTCATTATGAACTGTTTTAATTCTTAAATGATCTAGAAAATTGAATTTGTTTTTACTTTTAATATATGTTATCATATACTCTCACAATTCATCAACACGCTTTTATAATGGCACGTGACCAATCATATGCGCACCTTGAAACCGCTATTAAACGCGGGAATATTGAAACTAAAAGGGGCAGATCTAAGGGGTTGACCAATCCTAAAACAGGGTTCGACATCAAGGACTTTATTTCAAACAAAAATTTACCCTGCAATATCACCTTTACAACTGACAGGTTGTCCGACATTGAGAAAACGGCCGTTGTTCGATTTCGAAAAAAAGGAGATACGGTTGTAGTAGATTATTGGCTAAAAGATGTACATCGCTGGTGGCGAGCATTCGAGGGTACGGAAAATCAAGCGCATTACTTGCTTTATGATAAAAAGAACCGGCCGTGCATTAAAACCACGCTTGATAACTTAATCATAACGTCATGCGTATATTCAGACTAAAAAAAATAACTATTATAGTAAATGCGAATTCAAGGATTAAAAAATGCCCCAATGGGTACTCACAACATAGTTAGATATGTGACATACAATGGTGAAAAAAAAATAGTGTCAACTTACAAAATGGAGAGATCTGGGAACGAAATTAAACTTTTTCATGAAGAAGTTGATATTACTGAAACAGTTAGAAGTATAGAGTTTAAAAAAAGTGGAGTTTTATTGATGTGGATTAAGCCCTCTAGATTAGGACTTTTATATTCAATTGAGCCTTTAGACTAAGACCCATGTTTTTTATTTCGGCAAGTGATTTTACAAATCGATTTGGATGCACCGCCGCAGTATTTGCCTTTTGTTTTTGCAGAATCCATCTGCGCTTTGACAAGGTGGTGATCGCCCTCTGCTTTTCGCTTTATAGCCCTTTTCTCAAGCTCTGCTTGCTTGATTCTTAGCCCCCTAGTGGTATTCTTGCCATATTTTTTAAAGGTGTTTTTTGCTTTGTCTTTGCCTTTGGCACGACGTCCGTCTTTGTTTTTTCCCATAATAATATATGTTAGTTGTGCGTGGTGGTTTGTTTTAAACTTTTACCAAAAATTAATTTCAATTTTTCGTAAAACATAAATTTACCATATAATAGCCCGTTCTTCCTTCAGCTCCATATTAATTATCATAAAAGTATTTATTTCTTTAAAAGCGGGGAATTGTTTTAATTTTCTAGAACAACTCAATGGGGAAGGGTGTGAACATACAATTAAAGAATGTTTATCATTATTCACTGAACACTCCATATATTTATTGTAAGCAAATGCTCCCCATGCCACAAACACAATACTATTACATTCGTCGTTTATGATTTTAATGATTTGCGATGTAAAGTCTTTCCACATTTTCATATGAGATGCTGGTGATTTATGCCGTACTGTAAGAGATGAGTTCAGCATCAAAACTCCTTGTTTTGCCCATTTTTCTAATGTACTATCGGTTGTACAATAAGGCAGTTTCTTCATTATATTTCTTAGCGATGGTGGGGTTTTTTGATCCTGGTTTACCCCAAAACATAAACCAATAGCTTGCCCGGAACCATGATATGGATCTTGTCCCAGAAGAACCACCTTTGTGTCAGCAATATTAAAATAGTTAAAACAACGAAAGATATTATGAACTTCGGGATAAATGGGTATTGTATCTTGAAAAGTATCACATTCTTTATCATATGCAACTTGAATTTGTGGATTTAATTCTAATATTTTTATAAGTAAATCTCTCCAATCCGTGTTAATATTCCTAGCAGCTTCTAGTAAACTCATTGTAGATACGTATATTTGCTATACTATTGTCTAAGTCAATTTAATTTACAATGTGAGATTAGTTTGAATCCAGTTTCTAATTTTATGATTAGTAGGTTTCAAAACTTTGTTTAATCCATTTATATAATTATTAATATAGATTTCATTATCTTCTTCCTTCATAAGTTTGAATAAGCTAAATATTATAATTAATATTTTCTGATCATACAAACTTGTAATATTCTTGAACACTTTATCAATGGTGATAGACTCTGTATCATCGCTATCTGTCTTGAATAAATCTGGTGTATCAAGATCTAAAATATTGTTATACAAAGAAAGTGTATGTAAAATAGATTTTTTATCGGCTTTTTGATATGTTTTAATTAGATTTTTAATACCCTCTTTTGCTAGCTCTAGAATATAATTATAGATTTCATTATCTTCATTTTTATACCATTTATAGTAACGTCTTATAGCGTGAAATAGGTAATATAAATCATCTTTTGAATCTCCTTCCCACCATCGCCATAATCCTTGAGCAAATGTTGGTTGATGTAAATAAAGCATATTTTCATGGATGTTGATTTTTGTTCCAATGGGACAAAATCCCAACACAGCAAGATTAATCATAACTTGTAATGGTTCTAGTATTAAATCAACCTGTTCTTTGTTGTTTTTGCCCTTTAATAATTCTAACGCAACCGGTGCCAATGCCGTCATGTATATATATATTTGTTGATAATTCTTAATATAAAATTAAATAAAAACACTTTTACATATTAAGTTATCGAATGACTGAATATGTAGATTTCCATTTGAAGGCAAATACATCAACATTAAACTTTCTAAAACTTTCTGATTTAGATAAAGTGCACGCTATAGAATTAGGTATGAAATTTTTAAATATGGGAAATCAACAAATACAAGGGTGGAATAATGAACAATGGAATGCTAAGTTATTAACAGAAAGAGAAAGGTATGAAACAAGAATAGAGCAAATAAAATCTGAATTAAAGGGTGAAAAAAAGAAAGCACTAACTTTAGATCAACAACATAAAAGTGAAATTCAAGCTATATCACATCAAATAAAAGAACAAGTAGAAGCAAGATTTTTGTCTGATATTGATACTCTTCAAAGTAAATTGGAGAGATATGAGAAAAAACTACAAGATTCAAATGCCGAGAATCGAAGTTTATTCAAACAAGCATATGAGGAGTTTGAAGTTAAACGAACAGAAAACGAGAAAAGATGGGAAATAAAATATGATAAATTAAGAAAAGACTATGAACTTAAGCTTTCCATGGAGAAAAAAGAAAAGGAACAGCTTATCACTACTACACAGAATAGCACTATTATTGGTCAGGTAGGCGAAGACTTCACTCTACAAGAATTAAATAAACGTTTTCCACGGGCTGAAATAGAAGATACTCATAAACAAAAAGGAAGAGGTGATTTTATTTTCAAAGAAGACTCTTTTTGTATGTTAATAGAAACTAAAAATTATTCTAAAAATGTTACCAAACCTGAAGTAGATAAATTTTATAGAGATATAGATATTAATCACGATATACACTGTGGCTTATTTATAAGTATTAAATCAGGAATATGTGCCCGTGATGATTTTCAGTTAGAAGTAAGATCTGGCAAACCTATTATTTTTCTTCATAATATTTCCAAAAATGTACATAATCTAGAATTGGCAGTTACACTATTTAAACTTATACTAAAAACAGATTCTATAGATTTAAGCTGTAAAGAAATTATTGATAAAATTAAAATAAGTATTCCAATTATCAAACGAAATTGGAATAAAATGAGGCAAAAAGTTAGAAAATTTGAAAGAGAATTGCTCGAATGTGTGGCCGATCAAGAAACGCATATTAGAACTATTTTTGATTTACTCAGTCTTAAGTACTAAAAACTCTGATTTTTTTAATAGCCATTTATTTAGTTTTATATCATCTATAGCTATCATACAAATTAAGAAGCTGTAAAGAGAAATACCATATGTACAATAGTTGGTGTTACATGCATTGTATAATCTAGTCATGTAAAAGTAATGCCAAATCCAGTTAATCATACAACAGGTGCTATATACTCCAAATGCAAATCTACTCATAAGCTTTTCTATTTTTTTATTACTATGTAAAAATCTTGTTCCCAACATAAAATTTACAATGAAGGCATAAGTACTGAAGGCAGCATAAATAATTAAACACCTTACTATATTTTCTTCATTATAGTCATTTGTAATAGAAGCTATATTGAAAAGACAAACAATACCGTGATGAATTTTTGTTGTCATATCCATTTTTTTAACAAGTATTAGAGATACTGTATCTGGAATTGTATACCAAACTCCCAAATTTTTTATCATTGGATTATTCCATGAATCATTATACATAGTATCATATAAAATATAACCTGCCAATGGAGTCAAAGCACCTAACTGAATAGATTTTAGTATGTTACTTACTATATACATTTTTTTATCTTCATCTAACTTCAAATATTTTTCATTATAAGCAGTAAGAACAAGATTAGTTAAGAAAAAAGTATAGTAAAACAAAACGGAACCAAAGAGATAAAACGTAAAATGATATTCAGAATTCAAAATATCTATCATCATAATATATATTCTTATAATTTAATGTAATTATACTTTTAAGTTTCTCATGTAAATATAATCTGAAATGCTTACAAAATTTTTACAACGCAGACAGATAACAGGTGAAAAACTTAAAATAATAAACGCAGTCCCTATTAGAAAAACACGCTTTGTTTGTTTGGATTGTTACGAGCCGATTTTCGGTTTAATTGTTGATTTACACGAAGATATGGATATATGGGACTTTAGATATCATTATTTTGTCCCAGTCTATAGTTGTCATAAGTGTAAAAAACCAATATAATGATTTTACATTTAGGAGATTATTCGATATTTTTATTCCTTCCTTGACTGTAGGAGGGTTTTATTTAGATTTTTTAACTTTGAATAGGAGAGTTTTCCTAAAGCTTGATATAATTCAATTGGTTCTAGAGTGACGGTTGTAGGTTTCTTTATATTTTTATAAACTAAACCCCTTCCTTTCTTTGATTTGGCTATTTTATGCCTTATTTCAACCATTAATCTACGTTTTGCTTCATTTATTACTGCTGTGTGAAGTTTTTTATGTCGATGGGAAAATGTATCTGGATCACCTCCACTATCCAAATATTTGATAGCATACATTTCTTCAGCTGTTACTCTATTGGTCATTATATAATTATTATATATTTATATAATAAGTATGTCTTATGATTATCTCTTCAAACTAATATTTATTGGTGATACAAATGTGGGTAAAACAGCGATAACTGATAGATTAATACATGATAGATATCTCGGTCGCTATGATAACACAATTGGTGTTGATTTTGCATGTGTCAATACCGTTATAAATAATAAAGATCGAATTAAAGCTCATATTTGGGATACTGCTGGGCAAGAAAGTTTCGCATCAATAATAACAAGTTACTATCGTGGTATTGCTGGAGCCGCGGTTGTCTTTGATCTTTCTCGTAAAGATAGTTTTCGTAGGGTTGACTTTTGGTTACGAGAATTAAAAGAAAAAAGAGATAATGAAAAACCAATATCTATTTTATTAATTGGTAATAAAAAAGATCGTATAAACAGGGCAGTATCTGAGTATGAAATAGAGAATTATACTAAAATTAATAATTTAATGTATATTGAAACTAGTGCTAAAACTGGAGAAAACGTACACGATGCTTTTACACTATTAATTAAAGATATATACAAAAATATGGATATGGAAAATCCCGGCGTAGGTATCCGTAGACATTTTTCATATGATGAAAAACAAAAACAACTTGATGAAGATAACTGTAAAATGAGAGATTACTGCTGTTGTATTTGTTAGTATTGGTATAATCTCTCCGTTATTAATGAAAATGAAATATCAGCACAATGAAAATCCGCCGGATTTCCTTTGTCATCTAATAATCGTACACGTAATTTTTCAATGGTTACCGGACCGAAATATCTCCGTCCGTTTGCCATACCAGCATCGTTGGGGACTATCAATGGAACTTGTAGGTTATTAGAAAGTCGTTCAACAGGAAATCTAAATAAAATATTTGATGCCTGCGGAGCGTAATACTGATTTGTACCGCTATTTGCTCTAGCATTACTTAATTCTCTTGCAGTATATTTTTGTGCTTTGGTTAAAGTATCTTGTCCTTTTACCCCGAATTCTTCCGCCGGTGTGCCTTTTCTACAAGCTCTTTTAAAATTTTCATAATATCCTTTTGTAGTCCTAGGTTTTCCATTCGTTTCAAATGTCAAAGGTTCTGTTTTTGAAGGCTTTCCAGTTAACGGGTTTCCTCTATTTTGTAGGGGTAAATCCTCTGGTAGCTGCTGTGGCCATTCTTCATTGTCAGGAGACGATACTGGGTCTTTACTTTTTTCATTGCAAACAGGGTATATTTGTGATAATTGTTTTGCATAACTAGGTAATTTAAATTTTTCTGTACTTGATGGCATTGTCATAGTACCCATGTTCCCAGTATTTCTATTTCTATTAAAGTCATCTATTTCTAAAATAAAATATTTCGTTCCTAAGGCATTCCAAACACAAGAACCAAATGTTCCGTAGTAACTAGATTTACTCTTACTACTTATTTCATTTAATGAAGCATCTGCTACAGGATTAACTATGGTATTAACATACTTAAATTCTGAAACTCCCTCTCTAAATCCCAATGACCATCCTAGAGTAGAGTTTATTTTTTTACCTGTATTATTATCAGAGCATAAATATTC